>OHKL01000040.1_pt1 | contig 113265 bp, 91 predicted proteins | sample 1568721 | NCBI WGS metagenome assembly OHKL01 (sample SAMEA3879543, study PRJEB24766) | human gut metagenome | biome: human-associated habitat; feature: feces | place: USA | collected 1985/1987 | reverse complement strand
AGGAAATGTTCGGTTCCCCAAAAACATCCTCCTGCCAGATAAATTTCTTTCATTGGTTTCATGTCTGTTCTCTTTTCAGACCGCCCTCCCGGCCTACCGGCACAGGACAGGCAAGTCATTAACATTGCAAAAATAAACATTATTTGTTTCATACCTCTAACTATATGAAGATTATAACAAGAAAAAGGGCATTATGGTTGCCCCCCCGTGAGTGAGAACCAGCCTCAACAATGGCTTATAAGCGAAATCAAGGGAAACAACTGCCCGAAACTGTGCAATAATTCCTCAGATGTGTTACCCGATTCCACACCTTTCCACACTCAAACAGTTCAACCGCAGATGCCATTTCACCCGTATCATATTAAATACAAGGCATTTATACAAAAAGCGCGCATTGTGGCATCCCCTTTGTCCTATATTTGACGTCAGAGACATTAAAACGAAAATATTCACCTAAACTTTACGATTATGAAAAAGGTATTAGTAGCATTAGCAATGGTTTTAGGAGTAAGCAGTTCTGTAGCATTTGCACAGGAAGCCGGTAAGTCAACAACAGCCGTAACCGAAACTCAGGTTCCTCAAGATGAATTTGTAAAGATGGATCCCACTCAATTACCCCAGGCTATTTTACAGGCTTTGGCAACCAATTATGAAGGTTCATCCGTAAAAGAAGCCTATGTGAAAGAAAAAGACGGAGCAAAAATCTACAAAGTAATCATTACCACTCAAGACGGCCAGGAAGCTGAAGTGCTTCTGAATGAAAAAGGTGAAGCTGTCAAAGAATAAGCTTCCCGGTGTAAATAACTCATGGAACAACAATTCCGGTTCGCGACGAATCGGAATTGTTTTTTTTACAGGCCTATCATATGGTTGCAGATAAAGCGCCGGCGAAGCCCAAACAGCAGCAGAAAAGGCAGACAATCAGAAAGACAGGGGACACAACTTAGCCAATCTGAACATGACGGCGCCTGAGAATATCATCCATGTGTTCCAACGCCCAGCCCACCAATGACTCCACATGCGGCATTAAGCTCAATCCCGTTTCCGTCAAGCTATATTCCACACGTGGAGGGATTTCCGCATAAACCTCTCTGACAACCAGCCCGTCAGTCTCCAGCGAACGGAGCGTGACCGTCAGCATACGCTGTGAAATGTCACCTATCGTTTTCTGAATGTCACAAAAACGCATGGTTCCATTGGCCTTCAGCGTGACCAGAACAAGCATTGTCCACTTGTCTCCCAACTTGCTAAGGACATCCCGTATCGGGCAGCCGCCTGTGTGATGAAAGTTTTCCATTTTCAAACCTCTACTTATTATAATATATCCCGTTTATCCCGCAGCCGAACCATGCGAAGCCTCCCAGGCAAGGATCGTCCGGGGTTTCTTTGTAGATCGATGCGGAAACTGCACCGGATCCTCTTGTATAAAGTCAATACAGTGGTACTGCCTCGCCCATGACAAAAGCTGCCATTTCGTTTCTTCGGTCCTCTGGAAAAATCATGTTTTTATCTAAAATGCAAAGATATCGAATTTATAGCAACATCGGACAAGTCCCCTATCCCTTTTCGCCTTATTTTTGCATCGTGAAAATGCAAATAGAAAATAAGTGAAAACGATTCAAGCAGATGCATTTATTCACTACTTTTGCACGGCATTGCGTGAGACTAACAAATGATGAAACAGACAGTTCTGAAACATCTGCTAAAAATCAAGATAAAAGATGCAAAACAACCAGATAAAAGGATATATATATGCGGCACTTTCCTCATCTACATTCGGACTGGCGCCTTTTTTCACGATATCATTACTGACTGCAGGGTTTTCTTCCTTCGAAGTATTGGCATACCGTTGGGGAATCGCTTCACTTTCATTGGCCTTATTCGGAATGATGCTGAAAGAGACATTCCGAATCGGCCGCAAGGATTGGGGAGCGGTATTCCTGCTCAGCCTATTGAGGGCGGCAACTTCATTCAGCCTCGTCATCGCCTACCAACACATAGCCAGTGGAGTGGCATCTACCATTCACTTCATGTATCCATTGGCCGTGGCACTTGCCATGATGTTGCTGTTCGGAGAGAAAAAATCCTTCTCGGTGCTGTTCGCCGTCTCCATTTCACTGATAGGGGCCGGATTGTTGTCATCCGGAGAAATGAACGGGAATAACGGGAACAGTACCATAGGCATGACAGCTGCAATACTGTCCTTGTTCTTTTACGCGGGATACATCATCGGGGTACGCAAAAGCCGGGCCACCCATATCCCCTCAACGGCATTGACATGCTATGTCATGGGGCTGGGAGCACTGTTTTTCATTATAGGGGGATTCCTGACAGGCGGCATCCGGTTGGCAACGGACGGACATACCTGGCTGAATATACTTGGGCTGGCACTGCCGGCAACAGCTATTTCCAACATAACCCTGGTCAAAGCCATCAAGCACGTCGGCCCCACCCTGACATCCATATTCGGCGCCTTGGAACCACTGACTGCCGTAGCCATCGGATACAGCGTATTTCATGAGAGTTTCACGCCGGCAAGTGCCATCGGCATTGTACTCATATTGGCTGCGGTAACCATCGTGGTCATGCATGAAAAGAAAACACACCGTCAGCGCACGGCTCGTCTGTAATCTGCGATAAATCCTTCCATCAACCACTTTGCCAACGCCTGACGGTTGGAACTGATGACAAAGCGGCGCTGGTCAAAGGTATTCTGGATATTGCCCAGCTCCACAAACACGGACGCAGGTGAAGTGTTGGCAAGCACATACAGATTACGCGCGCTGACCGTCCCCGTAAAGCCACGGTTAGGCTGATGTTTGTCATATTTTGACTCAAAAGTATTCTTCATGGTCGTTGCCAGCCTTTTGCTGTCAGGCTTGTTCCTGGAATGGTAAAAGAACACATCAGTCTGGTGTCCCTTGCTGCGGCTATCTACATGCAGGAAAATGGCACGGCAATATTTATAGTTCTTCCGGTCTTTCCTATAAAGTTCATTGATTTTGGCACAACGCTGTTGAAGGCGTGCCACCTGGTTCAAGGGAATGGCGGCCCCCATACAAGTTTCACGCTTGCTGTTCGAAAGATAACGGTCATCACGAATACCGTCTTTAGCATCCTGGATAATGATATGGACTTCGGCACCTTCCTGCATCAGATTACGGGCGAGACGCAAAGCGACGTCATAGGCGTATTCGTCTTCATGCAACTCTATTCTGCCGATCTTGCCGATGGCTCCCGGGTCGGGACCTCCGTGCCCGCTGACTACATAAAAACAGGCACCCCGCAAACGGTCCGAAGTAACCTTTACATTGGCAAGCCCTTTTCCGAACAAAGGCTCATTGATGGCCCTTTTCCTGTTACCGGCCGATCTGGAGGCAGAACTGTTCCGCAATGGGGGCAGTACGTACTTCACTCCCAGTCGTAATTCTTCTTTCCCTTTAAGGCGTTTCTCGTTCAGTTTCAAGAACTCTTTATAATAGGTTCTCCCCGGACGCTTGTTGCGTTCCAGGAAAGCAGAGACTCCTTCTCCACGTCTCGGACTGTCCCGCTCTTCTTGAGCCGAAGCATTAAAAGCAAACAAAGTGCAAAAGAGAATGGCCAGTAGGCAAAGTATGCGTTTCATATTCCAATTATTCGTCATTTATTCGGTTCGCTGCAGATTTCCAGCCGCTAATTTATAGCATTCTACCGTTACTGCACACAAAATTATATTTTTTTCCCTACTTTTGCGGCAACTTACTTGATAATTAGCAATAAACTTAAAAAACAGATAGCATTATGACAAAACAATTCAAGCCGGAGACCCTGTGCGTACAAGCCGGATGGACTCCTAAAAAGGGGGAGCCCCGCGTACTCCCCATCTATCAAAGTACAACATTCAAATATGAAACCAGTGAACAGATGGCACGCCTGTTCGACCTTGAGGAAAGCGGCTATTTCTATACCCGCCTGCAAAACCCGACGAATGATGCCGTAGCCGCCAAGATAGCCGCCCTCGAAGGCGGTGTAGCTGCCATGCTGACCTCCAGCGGACAGTCTGCCAACTTCTACGCTATCTTCAATATCTGCCAGGCAGGCGACCATTTCGTCTGTTCATCTACCATTTACGGCGGAACGTTCAACCTTTTCGGTGTGACGATGAAAAAGCTGGGCATTGAGGTTACCTTCATCAATCCGGATGCACCGGAAGAAGAAATCTCGGCTGCTTTCCGTCCGAATACCAAAGCACTGTTCGGCGAAACAATCTCCAACCCTACACTGGAAGTGCTCGACATTGAGAAGTTCGCACGTATCGCCCATAAACACGGCGTTCCCCTGATTATAGACAACACCTTCCCCACTCCCATCAACTGCCGCCCGTTTGAATGGGGCGCAGACATCGTGGTACACTCTACCACCAAATACATGGACGGCCATGCCACCAGTGTAGGAGGAGCCATAGTAGATAGCGGCAACTTCGATTGGGATGCACATGCCGATAAGTTCCCCGGCCTGTGCACTCCGGACGAATCATACCACGGGCTGACTTACACGAAAGCCTTTGGAAAAATGGCTTATATCACCAAAGCCACCGCACAGCTGATGCGCGACCTCGGCAGCATCCAGTCACCGCAAAACGCATTTTTGCTGAATCTCGGTCTGGAAACCCTGCACCTGCGCATGCCCCAACACTGCAAGAATGCCCAGGCTGTTGCCGAATACCTTTCCAAGAATGATAAAGTAGCTTGGGTAAACTATTGTGGCCTGCCGGGTGACAAATACCATGAACTGGCACAGAAATACATGCCGAACGGTTCATGCGGCGTTGTCACTTTCGGCCTGAAAGGAGGACGGGACGTAGCCATCAAATTCATGGATTCACTGAAACTGGCCGCTATCGTAACCCATGTAGCCGATGCACGTACTTGTGTGCTGCATCCTGCCAGTCATACACACCGCCAGCTCACGGACGAACAACTGATGGAAGCCGGTGTACGTCCCGACTTGATTCGCTTTTCAGTAGGCATAGAAAATGCGGATGACATCATTGCTGATATTGAACAGGCACTGAATGCATAACAGACACTGAATGCAGGAGAGATAGTGCCGCTGCCGGAAGATACTATATCCCCCAGCCGTCAGATGTCTATTGAAAACTTCACGGAAAGCTAAAGAAAAGACTTTTGAAGCCAAGACTAAAAAGCCGCGGAGTTAAGTGAGATCTCTGTTCGCAGTGCGCGAACGGATATTCAAAGCCTGCGAATATATATTCAAAGCTTGTGAACGGATATTCACAAGCTTTGAATAAACTTCTAAGAAGAATTCAGCCAATGGGCCCCTTTACCGCCCGACAGCCAACGTTATCGGCAAGCTCTCTTTCCCTTGATAGAAAGTCTTTGCCTTAACGGCTGAAGCTTCACATTTCACCGGCGCCTTCCACAATGCAGATTGTGCGCCAGGTTCCGTTCCATCCGTCGTGTAACGTATTTCACCGCCTTGAATGGCCACATTGGCGTAAAGGTTGCCGTCTTTCACCATCAGACCCGGTTGCGGCAGACGGAAATTAATGCCGTTCTTTGCCCAATAAGGCATTTCCTCCTTGCTGATTTTCTCATAATAAAGCGCCAACGCTTGATTGAAAGCTTGTTGTTCCTGCGCACCCGACAAAGATTCCCATGCCGGATGGGCATTCCAACCACGTTCTGCCAACCCCATCAGCTTCGGGAAAAGAAGATATTCCACCCCTTCAAAGCTACGGATGGTTTCGGCAAACAGCTGCCCCTGCACACCTACTATATTCCGCCTGCCCGCTTCAGTCAAAGCAGTCTTTCCTTTCTCCGCTTTATCCAAGTCAACGGGATTGCCCGCCATATCCACACGCAACGAGCGGTAAATGCTGTAAGGAAGCATCGAAAAGGATATGGACTCATCAACATACCCTCCCCAATCGAGGCCACGTTCATCAGGATGGCCGTTATATGCCATATCCATATAGAAATTACCCACATTGCAAAGAATGACAGGATAACCGTTGTTCGCCGTGTGATAGACCACTTCATCAGATCCCGGAACGGTATTCCAGCAATATACACCTTCAGTCTGTTGTCTCAACTGCCGGTGAGCTTCTTCCGTATGCCCCAAGGCAACTTCTTGCCAGCCGCTGACCTTCAAGCCGTTCTTTTGCAGGATGCCCGCCATCCGTGTAATGAAATACTCCGACAGATCATGGGCTTTTTCCATCCCCTTTTCTTTCATCAGTTTCCGGCATTCGGGAGACCCCATCCATACACCGCGCGGAACTTCGTCACCGCCCAGATGCACGGTAGTCAGCGGCACACCCGCTTCCTTATACATGGCATTAAGTTCCTGAATCACTTTTTCCATAAAACGGTAAGTGGAAGGCAAGGCCACATTGATGACATTATCCGTATAGTATTGTACAGAAGTATAACGGGAAGTATCTTCCGGTTCGCTCAACAGATACTCGGTCGCCTTCTCAGGGTCGGTCCCGATGTATTTGTCATAACGGGCCTTCATGGAAACGATGGCCGCACGGGCATGTCCCGGAGATTCTATTTCCGGTATCACGCGGACATGCCTTTCAGCCGCATACCGCAGCAGGCCGATAAATGCCTCACGGGTATAATACCCGTTGCCGGGAGTCTTCGCATCGGGATCATATCCACCGTCATAGCATGGATAGAGACATTGGCTCTCGTCCGTAGTATGTCCCCGGCGGCTTCCTACGGCAGTCAGCTCCTCCAGACCGGGAATTTCCAGGCGCCAACCTTCATCATCGCAAAAATGAAAATGAAGGACATTCATTTTATAGGAAGCCAAGACATCAATCAGCTTCTTCATGTTTTCCGGTGTGGTATAGTCGCGGGCTATGTCTATCATTTGTCCGCGATAAGACAGGTCCGGATAATCCTGAATAGAAACCGCTTCCAGCTGATAAGGAGCCTGCTTTCCTTTCAACATGGCCAGTAAAGTCTGGATACCGTTGAAAATGCCATGAGAGGCAGCAGCGCTTATCTTTATCCGGTTATTGTCTATATCCAGGGTATAGTATTCATCGTTGACGGCTTCTTCCTTGTCAGCCAAAGGCTCCAGAACGATAGTCACAGGGGCCTTTTCAGTCACTTCCATTCCATAAACACCCGCCAACTTTTCTTTCAGCAGACTGGCTTCGACCGAAAAATCATCAGGATAAGCCACCGCAACTTTACCTTCCAGAACAAGGCTACCCTCAACCCGCACGGCTTTCTTTACAGAAGGCAGGAGGTCCGACTCTTTCAATGCAGGCGCATCTGCCAGGCGAAGGTTGGCTTCATAGATTCGGGAAGCGTCCGGATAGCCGCCGACAGATTCGGGAGAAGGCAATGGAAGTGCATTCAATGCCACGGGAAGCGGTTTCCCTTCTTTACCGTCCATAGTCTCCACCCAGTATGTCCCTTCCGGGACATGGGAATTTCTGTCCAGTTTATAGGTACAGCGGAAAGTAATCCGCATTGAATCTCCCGGAGCCAAAGGGGTAAAGTTCTCCGTGGGAGACATTCTGAAGAAATTACCGTTCACCGCCTCGACCTTGACGGCCGGGGCACCCTCCTGCTTTATGACGCGCGGCAGTTGGGAATAGTAGATGGTCCAGCCTTTTCCCAAGAGTTCATCAGAGATATTCTTGAGAATAAAAGTATTCTCATAATATCCGGGTTCAACGTTGTTTGCACCCATTTCCCAAGTCAAGGCAACCGGTGCTTTCCGGTCCTTGCCCGCCTTGCATCCTGCAAACAGGGTCATTGCCAACAGTAACAATCCCGCTAAAGGGAGTTTCAAAAATCTCATGTCATTGATGTATTAAGTTAATAAATGGGGGATAATATCTCATTACGGTGCCAAAAATAAGCATTTTTAGCTTATCCGCTGATAATTATAATAGAAATTATCAGCTACAGAAAACAATTTAGAACTTTTATCCCTACATTTGCAGCAAAATTATAATCTATTTAACTAATCTACCATGGCAAAGATAACCAAAGAAGCTGCTTTGCTTTACCACTCGCAAGGCAAGCCAGGAAAAATTGAAGTAGTGCCTACCAAGCCCTACAGTACGCAAACCGACCTTTCACTGGCATACTCTCCAGGTGTTGCAGAACCTTGTCTCGAAATCGAAAAGAATCCGCAGGATGCATACAAATATACCGCCAAAGGAAATCTGGTGGCTGTCATTTCCAACGGGACAGCCGTATTAGGCCTCGGTGACATCGGTGCCCTCGGCGGCAAACCCGTGATGGAAGGAAAAGGCTTGTTGTTCAAGATTTATGCAGGCATTGACGTGTTTGACATCGAAGTGAACGAAAAAGATCCCGACAAGTTCATTGAAGCCGTCAAGGCAATCGCCCCGACTTTCGGCGGTATCAACCTGGAAGATATCAAGGCGCCCGAATGTTTTGAAATCGAACGCCGCCTGAAGGAAGAGCTCGACATCCCCGTCATGCACGATGACCAGCACGGTACCGCCATCATTTCGAGTGCCGGACTGCTGAATGCCCTTGAAGTGGCAGGCAAGAAGATAGAAAATGTCAAGATTGTGGTAAACGGTGCAGGTGCTTCCGCCACGTCATGCACCAAACTGTATGAATCACTCGGCGCCCGCCGCGAAAATATCCTGATGCTGGACAGTAAAGGCGTCATTACCAGTGACCGTGAAAACCTGACAGAACAGAAACGCTACTTCGCCACCGAACGCCGCGACGTACATACACTCGCAGAGGCCATCAAGGGTGCCGACGTATTCCTCGGACTTTCAAAAGGCAATGTACTGACCCAGGACATGGTACGCAGCATGGCCGACCATCCCATCGTATTCGCCCTTGCCAATCCTACTCCGGAAATCTCTTACGAAGACGCAATGGCGGCACGCCCGGATGTGTTGATGTCCACCGGACGTTCCGACTATCCGAACCAGATCAATAACGTAATCGGCTTCCCTTACATCTTCCGCGGCGCCCTTGACACACAAGCCAAAGCCATCAACGAGGAGATGAAGATTGCTGCCGTACATGCCATAGCCAATCTGGCCAAACAGCCCGTACCCGATGTCGTGAACGAAGCGTACCATGTAAACAATTTCACTTTCGGTCCCGAATATTTCATTCCGAAACCGGTGGATCCACGCCTCATCACCGAAGTATCCTGTGCCGTGGCACGGGCGGCCATGGAAAGCGGCGTGGCACGGAAGAATATAGAAGATTGGGACGCCTACAAATTACAGCTGCGTGAATTGATGGGTTACGAAAGCAAACTGACCCGCCAACTTTACGATACGGCACGCCGCAATCCGCAGCGTGTGGTATTCGCCGAAGGCATCCACCCCAATATGCTGAAAGCTGCCGTCGAAGCCAAAGCCGAAGGTATCTGCCATCCTATTATATTAGGCAATGACGAAGCTATCGAAAAACTGGCAAAGGAGCTCGACCTCAGCCTTGAAGGCATTGAAATCGTAAACCTGCGCCATCCCGACGAAGCTCCCCGCCGCGAACGCTATGCACGTATCCTCTCGGAAAAGCGCGCACGTGAAGGCGCTACTTATGAAGAGGCCAACGACAAGATGTTCGAGCGCAACTACTTTGGCATGATGATGGTGGAAACCGGTGAAGCCGATGCCTTCATTACCGGACTATATACCAAATACAGCAATACCATCAAGGTTGCCAAAGAAGTTATCGGTATCCGTCCGGAATACAAACACTTCGGCACCATGCATATCCTCAACTCCAAGAAAGGAACTTTCTTCCTTGCCGATACGCTTATCAACCGCCACCCCAACGCCGCCACCCTGATTGACATTGCCAAGTTATCCGAACATACAGTACGCTTCTTCAATCATACACCGGTAATGGCCATGTTAAGCTACTCCAACTTCGGAGCCGATAAAGAAGGAAGTCCGGTAAGTGTACATGAAGCGGTTGACTACATGCAGCAGAATTATCCGGAACTTGCCATTGACGGTGAAATGCAGGTGAATTTTGCCATGAACCGCGAGATGCGCGACGCCAAATACCCCTTCACCCGTCTGAAAGGCAAAGATGTGAATACACTTATCTTCCCCAACCTGAGCTCAGCCAATTCTGCCTATAAATTATTGCAGGCCATGGATACGGACGCTGAACTGATCGGTCCTATCCAGATGGGATTGAACAAGCCCATTCACTTCACCGATTTTGAAAGCTCTGTACGCGATATCGTCAATATCACCGCAGTAGCAGTAATCGATGCCATTGTCGATAAAAAGAAAGCAGGTAAATGAGAAGACCGTTATCAAAATCCCAAATAGTTTGCATTGTGCTGCTTTGGGCAGCACTTTGCTACTTTGTTTTAATATCCGTTGAACGAATTGACGGTCCAATCCTTCTGACACTTGCCATTTCGGCAGCTTTAGTCTTTATTCCGGTGATAAAATCACTCAAAAGAGAATAAATAATATCTTTTTATTCCTTTTTGCGGGATAAAACATCATTTTTGTTGTTTTATCCCGCATTTTATTTATAATTTGTTTGCGTGTTTCATTTTTATGTGTACTTTTGCAAACGGAATAAGAGAAAAGAAAACAAACCGACAATCGAATTGTTTTAGGTAACATTTAGTAGCAACCAATAAAAGAAATAGATTATGAATGCAGCTAAGGTATTAGAAGACCTGAAAAGACGGTTCCCCAATGAACCGGAGTATCATCAAGCAGTAGAAGAGGTTCTCTCTACCATTGAAGAAGAGTACAACAAACATCCGGAGTTCGACAAAGCCAACTTGATTGAACGTCTTTGCATCCCCGATCGCGTTTACCAATTCCGTGTTACCTGGGTGGATGATAAAGGCAACGTACAAACCAACATGGGCTACCGTGTACAGCACAACAATGCTATCGGCCCGTACAAAGGCGGCGTTCGTTTCCATGCTTCTGTAAACCTGAGCATCTTGAAATTCCTTGCTTTTGAGCAGACTTTCAAAAATTCATTGACAACCCTGCCTATGGGTGGCGGTAAAGGCGGTTCCGACTTCTCTCCGCGCGGCAAATCAAATGCCGAGGTTATGCGTTTCGTCCAGGCTTTCATGCTGGAACTGTGGCGTCATATCGGCCCCGAAACGGACGTTCCCGCCGGTGATATCGGTGTAGGTGGCCGTGAAGTGGGTTTCATGTTCGGCATGTACAAGAAGCTGACTCATGAGTTCACCGGAACATTTACAGGCAAGGGCCGCGAATTCGGCGGGTCACTGATTCGTCCGGAGGCTACCGGTTACGGCAACATCTACTTCTTGATGGAAATGCTGAAAACAAAAGGTACTGACTTGAAAGGCAAGACCTGTCTGATTTCCGGTTCCGGTAACGTAGCTCAATATACAGCCGAGAAAGTGCTGGAATTAGGCGGTAAAGTGTTAACCATGTCCGACTCAGACGGCTATATATATGATCCGGACGGCATTGATCGCGAAAAGTTGGACTACATCATGGAGTTGAAGAACTTATATCGCGGACGTATTCGTGAATACGCAGAACAATATCCGGGCGTCAAATATGTGGAAGGTGCCAAGCCTTGGGGTGAAAAGGCCGACATCGCATTACCGTCCGCTACTCAGAACGAATTGAACGGTGACCATGCCCGTCAATTGGTGGCCAATGGCGTGATAGCCGTTTCCGAAGGTGCCAACATGCCTTCTACCCCGGAAGCTATCAAAGTATTCCAGGAAGCCAAGATCCTGTATGCTCCGGGTAAGGCAGCCAATGCCGGCGGTGTATCGGTATCTGGCCTTGAAATGACCCAGAACTCCATCAAACTGGGCTGGAGCGCTGAAGAAGTGGATGAAAAGCTGAAGAGCATCATGAAAAACATTCACGCTGCCTGCGTGCAATACGGTACCGAACCGGACGGTTACGTTAATTACGTGAAAGGCGCCAACGTGGCCGGATTCATGAAGGTGGCCAAAGCCATGATGTCACAAGGTATTCTGTAAGACTAAGCCATAGTAATACAACCATAAAAAGCAGAAAGGCGGGAAACGGCATGGAGTTCCCGCTTTTCTGCTTTTTATAACTATTAGCACTAAAAATCTCCGATATCCGGCAGTATATCATAGAAATGAAATACATTTGTAGTGGTTAAACGGCAAGAGCCATCCAACCCAACAGAACAAAACCGTAACTATATGAATACAAAAGAAATTCCCGTACTGCTTCTGACCGGATATCTGGGCAGTGGAAAAACAACCTTAGTGAATCATATCCTTGCCAACAAACGCGGCATCAAGTTTGCCGTCATTGTCAATGACATAGGAGAAGTGAATATAGATGCCGACCTCATCCAAAAAGGAGGGATTGTCGGCAAGAAAGACGAAAGCCTCGTGGCACTTCAGAACGGATGCATCTGCTGCACCCTGAAAACGGACTTGATAGAACAAATGGGAGAGATCATGAAAATGCAGCGCTTTGACTACATCGTCATCGAAGCCAGTGGCATTTGCGAACCCGAGCCTATCGCACAGACACTCTGCTCCATCCCAAGCCTGGGGGGAATGTACACCCGGTACGGTACTTGCCGCCTGGACTGCATCACCACCGTAGTGGATGCCCTGCGCCTGCAAAGCGAGTTCGCTTGCGGCGACGACTTGACCCGCAAGGGTATTGAAGACGAGGATATCGAGAATCTCATCATCCAGCAGATTGAATTTTGCAACATTATCCTGTTGAATAAAGCCTCCGAGGTCCAACCGGAAGAGCTGAAACGCATCAAGCAGATTATCCGTACACTACAACCCGGTGCTGAAATCATAGAGTGCAATTATGCCGACGTGGATCTGGAAAAGATTATCCATACCGGGCTCTTCGATTTTGAGCGTGTCGCCACCTCAGCCGGATGGATTCGGGGAATAGAAGGGCATGCGCACCACCATCATCCTGCCGAAGAAGGCGAAGTGGAAGAATATGGCATCGGTACATTCGTTTACTACCGCCGCCCTGCTTTCAACATCCATAAGCTCGACCATTTCATCGCTACCCAATGGCCGCGGAATATCATTCGCGCCAAAGGGGTCTGCTACTTCAGCCATAATCGCGACATGTCCTACCTCTTCGAGCAAGCCGGTGTACAAAAGCAACTCACCGAAGCCGGTCTGTGGTATGCCACCGCTCCTGAAGAAGACCTGATAGAACTGAAACGCCAAGAACCGGGATTGATGCGGGACTGGGATGAGAAGTACGGAGACCGTATGCAGAAGATTGTGTTTATAGGACAGCATCTGGACAAAGAACAACTGGCACATGACTTGGACGAGTGCCTGGAATAAATTCCCGTGCTTGTAAGTGGCAACGGAAACTTCTCCTAACGGGAAGTGCCGTCGCTACCTACAGAATATTTCAACTCTTCATATACTGCCGGATGCAGGAAGTAACGGATATCCTTTCCTTCATCCATGGCCCGGCGAATGAACGTGGAACTAATTTCAAAAACAGGAGACGTGGCCAATCTTACGTTTTGCGGCAAGGATGCAGCATCTACCGGATAGCCGGGACGAGGATAGACAATCATCTGATTTTCCGCAAGAATACGGTCCGACTCACGCCAACGGGGGAAAAGTGTCCAGTTGTCGGAACCGATAATAAGGTAAAAAGTATGTTCGGGGTGAATGTTTCCCAACTCCTCCAACGTACGGACAGTATAAGAAGGACGGGGCAGATTAAATTCCAGATCGGAAGCCCGGAACTTAGGATACCCCGCTATGGCAAGTTCCACCAATTTCAGGCGGAACTTATCATCCATCAATCCGCTCTCCTCTTTCAAGGGATTGTGGGGAGTAACCATAAACCACACTTCATCCAGCCCCTCGTACTCACAAAGATAGTTAGCGAGAGCCAAATGTCCGATATGTACCGGATTGAACGAGCCGCTGAAGATTCCTATATTCATTGGTAACTATCGCTTCATGACTTCAAGAACTCAGTGATCGCTTTCAAAACTTCCGCTTCAGCTGTCTCTAAATCATCATTGACAATCACTTTATCGAATCTTGGAGCGAAACCAAGCTCATATTCAGCTTTCGCTATGCGGCTCTCTATCACTTCCGGAGCATCCGTAGCCCTGCCTACCAGACGTTTGCGCAACTCTTCCACGGAAGGCGGCTGAATAAAGACAGACAAAGCGCGTTCACCATAGAACTTCTTGATATTGCAACCACCTACCACATCTACATCGAATATCACATTCTGTCCGGCAGCCAGCTGCTTTTCCACCTGCGCCTTCAATGTACCGTAAAAACGGTCCTGATACACTTCTTCATATTCCAGAAACTCACCGTTGGCTATGCGCCTGCGGAATTCATCGGGAGTCAGAAAGAAATATTCCACCCCATCCTTCTCTGTCCCGCGGGGCGGACGGCTGGTAGCAGATATAGAGAAAGCCAGATTCAGATTTTGAGTCAACAGATAATTTATAATCGTTGACTTTCCAGAACCGGAAGGTGCTGAAAATATAATAAGTTTTGCCATATTGATTCACGGATTACATCACGTTCAAGACTTGTTCCTTGATTTGCTCCAGTTCATCTTTCATCTGGACTACGATTTTCTGCATCTCGGCATGATTGGACTTGCTGCCTAAAGTATTGATTTCACGTCCCATTTCCTGAGCAATGAAACCCAACTTCTTCCCCTGTCCGCTTCCACCCTCCAGTGTACTGATGAAATACTTCAGGTGATTGCCGAGACGTTGCTTTTCCTCATTGACATCCAGCTTTTCAATGTAATAAATCAACTCCTGCTCCAAACGGTTCTTATCATAATCTACGCTCAACGTCTTTTCAAGAGCATCGGTGATGCGTTCTTTCACTTTAGCCACACGCTCTTTCTCGTACGGGGTAATAGTTTCCAACAAATGGGCAATATTGGCAATCTTCTCGCGGAACTTCTTTTCCAGAGCCGCACCTTCCTGCTTGCGGAAGTCCACCAGATGGCTGATTGCTTCCTCTACGGCAGCGTGAGCCATGGCCCATTCCTCATCACTCAGTTCCTGTATTTCATTCTTGGTCATTACATCCGGCATACGGAGCAAAGTGGAAAACCAGTCGGCCGGTTCAGGGATTCCGGCAACAGCAGAAATCTCTTTAATTTTTTTATAATAAGCCTCAACCAGTTCCTGATTGATGGGAGTGGCAAGCTGTTCAGCATCTTTCTTCTCAATCCAAAGGCTGAAATCCACTTTCCCACGTTCCAGAATCTTGGATATTTCGCTACGGATTTCAATCTCCTTTTCCCGGTATAACGGAGCGATACGGGCAGACAAGTCCATTGCCTTGCTATTGAGAGACTTGATTTCAACGTTGATTTTCTTATCGGGCAGTTCGACAGTTGCCTTGCCGTATCCCGTCATAGATTGTATCATAATGTTATAGTTTTGCGCAAAATTACATGATTATTTTTATTACAGAAAAGATTTCGGGAAATATAGTTTACTCTTTCGTCCAAATACGGGTATTCAAGTTGAGTTCATCTACTATTTGGAGCAATGAGTAAATGATTTCAAAGTCAGCTTTAAGGATGCTTAAGTCAGTCATTGACGTCCATATACTTGCTTCAAAGCAATTTCGCGAATTAGGGATTGCCACAATAATGTAGGAATCGCGAAAGCTGATTGTAACCCCATTTTTGAAACTGTCGTTCAGCTTCAGCAACCGTTCCATCATTGAAGGAGTAATAAGGTAACGCGCCTCGACCTGTCCGGTAGAGAAGACATCAAATACCTTCTCAAAATCGGGATTTTCCATTTTTACTCTTGACTCGCCCCACTTCATCTTGAACAGGCTGTTTTTCATGACGGTTGTCTTTCCGCTGAAGTCCTTATGGAAATCGGCCATAAACAAGAAACCACGGAAGATGGTCACCCAATAGTGTTGCACACCGTTTTTGGTAGAACGAGTTCTAAGCTCCTCGGCATGCACTTCGGAACAGGTGAAGGTCGTTTTACCTAAACAGCCCGATATCTGATCTTCGGCATGATAGCGGTCGGGCGATTGAAACAATCCGCTATTTCTGAATGCAGCCTCGCTAATGCCTTGTCCGGGCACATAAGAAGCTCCCGGACAAATATTCTGAACAACCTCGTCAATCACTTCTTTCTTATAATAGGAAGAAAGAAGTGACGACTTTTTGCTTACACAGCACAGAAATACGATTAATGCAACAATTCCTGCTACCGACAGGCTGAATACAGGTTGAACACCGCCTTTTGCCAATATCACGAAAATAAGAAAAAAGACAATGGCAGCCCATATTGCTCCTTCCGCGCTTCCCTTTCTCAATAACTCCTTGCGTTTCCGCTCAAGTTTTTGCAACACCGGATTCAAACGCTGTACCAAGTAATCAAATTCTTGATTTTTCATTCCTTGACCGGTACTTATGAGTTAAATAAATTCTTCACGTCCGGAGTAGCACGTTCAGCTTCGGGAATGGCCAGCACTGTTTTGCAGGTAAAACCCATCATGCCTGCCAACACATTCGTGGGGAAGCTCTGAACGGCATTATTATAATCAGTAACACAAGCATTGAATGTACGGCGGGCAGCCGCAAGTTGTTCTTCCGTTTCATTAAGCGCACGCTGAAGTTGCAAGAAGTTTTCGGACGCTTTCAGTTCAGGATAATTCTCGGCAACAGCAAAAAACTTGGAACGGATACCGGAGAAATTCTTGTCGAAATCGGCTTTCTCGTTTTCAGTAAGGGAGGTATAGGATTTGTTACGCATCTCGGTTATTGCAGAAAACGTATCAGCTTCATGCTTGGCATATTGCCGCACACTTGCCACTAAATTGGGAATCAAGTCGAACCGTTGCTTCAGCATCACATCAATAGAAGCAAACGCATTATCCACCTGGTTTCTCTTTCTTATCAACGAGTTGTACATAGTAACCACAATCAATACAATCACCGCAACTACAATAGCTATAACCATACTCTCTTTACGACACTCCTTATGCCGGTTTATATTAGTGTTAATTAATCCAGGAGCTTTTCCCGAAGACATCGGCAAATATAGAAATTATCTAAAGATTTACCTAAATATGTAATGACATAATCAAGTCTTCTTAAAGATGAGCAGACTACGACATGACAAAGATGCCGAACCGTTTAATAATTCGCTTGTGTATCTGAAAATAAACCAGTAAATTTGCGACAATTTAATTCAGTAAAAACTATGTCGTGTATCTTGCACATTGAGACTTCCACTTCTGCCTGCTCCGTTGCCGTGAGCGAAGATGGACAAAATGTATTTTCAAAAGAAGACCTGAAAGGTCCTTCACACGCCGTTTCATTGGGAGTATTCGTGGACGAGGCACTTTCGTTTGCCGACAGTCACGCCCTGCCGTTAGATGCCGTAGCCGTAAGTTGCGGCCCGGGTTCATATACAGGATTGCGTATCGGGGTATCTATGGCCAAAGGTGTCTGTTACGGACGCAACCTGCCTCTTGTCGGCTTGCCCACACTGAAGGTATTGTGTGTGCCCATACTGCTTTATCACGAAGAACTGCCTGATGACGCATTGCTGTGCCCGATGATTGACGCCCGCCGCATGGAAGTATATGCCGCCGTTTATGACCGTGCCCTGAAACCCGTACGCGACATTGCCGCCGACATCGTAGATGAGAACTCCTACCTTGAGTTTCTGGAGAAACGTCCCGTCTATTTCTTCGGCAACGGTGCCGCCAAATGCAAAGAGAAGATAACACATCCCAATGCACACTTCATCGACGGTGTCCACCCGCTTGCCGGCATGATGTTTCCTCTGGCGGAGAAAGCCATTGCCGAACAGGACTTCAAGGATGTGGCCTACTTCGAGCCTTTCTATCTGAAAGAGTTCGTAGCCAGCAAGCCTAAAAAGCTATTGTAAAAAGGATTGTTTTAAAAATTACCAACTGTCAACTATCAATAAAGATATGCAATATAATACTCAACAAAAGCGGATGCCCCTGCCGGAATACGGACGCAGCATCCAGAACATGGTAGATCATGCACTGACGATTGAAGACCGTGCAGAACGCCAGCGTTGCGCCAACACGATCATCAACATCATGGGAAATATGTTCCCGCATCTGCGCGACGTACCCGACTTCAAGCATAAGCTGTGGGATCATCTAGCCATCATGTCCGACTTCAGGCTGGACATTGACTATCCGTACGAAATCATCCGCAAAGACAATCTCAGGACAAAACCCGAAAATGTTCCCTACCCCAGTACCAAAATCCGCTACCGCCATTACGGACGTACACTGGAGGTTCTGATCAATAAAGCCATTGATTTCCCGGAAGGAGATGAAAAGCAAAGTCTGATTGCATTGATTTGCAACCACATGAAGAAAGACTACATGGCATGGAACAAAGACACGGTTGATGACCGCAAGATCGCGGACGACCTCTCCGAGCTTTCCAACGGCAAGCTGCAAATGACCGACAGCATCGTCCGCCTTATGGCAGAACGGATCGACCAGAATTACCGTCCGAAGATGAATAACCAAAATAACAGAAACAACAGGAAAAGGAAATACTAAAAGGAATCTTGAATGATGAATGATGAATTTTGAATGACAACACCTGATTCAAAATTCATCATTCATCATTCAAAATTCAAAAACATTCATTTCATGGCATCATTCGTAATTGAAGGAGGACATAGACTTTCCGGTGACATATACCCCCAAGGAGCAAAAAACGAGGTGTTGCAGATTATCTGTGCCACATTGCTCACAGCCGAAGAGGTGATTATACACAATATACCGGACATCCTGGACGTCAACAACTTGATTCAACTGATGCGGGACATGGGAGTCCATGTATCGAAAAAGAGTATAGACACCTACAGTTTCCAGGCGGCAAACGTGGACTTTTCTTATCTGGAAAGTGATGAGTTTCTGAAGAAATGCTCCAGCCTGCGCGGTTCTGTCATGCTGGTAGGCCCCATGGTAGCCCGTTTCGGCAAAGCCATGATTTCCAAGCCGGGAGGAGACAAGATCGGCCGTCGTCGCCTGGATACCCATTTCATCGGTATCCAGAACTTGGGTGCCGGTTTCATTTACAATGAAACAAGGGAAATATACGAGATATCGGCCAAACAGCTGCAAGGCACTTATATGCTGCTGGATGAAGCCTCCGTTACGGGAACAGCCAACATTTTGATGGCAGCCGTACTGGCCAAAGGCAAGACCACAATCTACAACGCAGCTTGTGAGCCTTACATACAGCAGTTATGCAAAATGTTGAACCGGATGGGTGCCAAGATAAAAGGTATAGCCTCCAACCTGCTCACCATTGAAGGCGTGGACGAACTGCACGGTACCGAACATACCATTCTCCCCGACATGATTGAAGTGGGCAGCTTCATCGGCATGGCAGCCATGACGCAAAGCGAACTGACCATCAAGAATGTATCCCATGAGAACTTGGGAATCATCCCCGACAGCTTCCGCCGTCTCGGCATCAAAATGGAACAGCGCGGAGATGACATCTACGTACCGGCACAGGAATCTTATCAGATAGAGTCTTTTATAGACGGTTCCATCATGAGCATTGCAGACGCCCCTTGGCCGGGCCTGACTCCGGACCTGCTCAGCGTCATGCTGGTAGTCGCCACCCAAGCCAAAGGCAGCGTACTCATCCATCAGAAAATGTTCGAAAGCCGTTTGTTCTTTGTGGATAAACTGATAGACATGGGAGCGCAAATCATTCTTTGCGACCCGCACCGCGCCGTCGTCATCGGGCATAACCATGGCTTCAAGCTACGTGGCGGCAACATGACCTCGCCCGATATACGCGCCGGCATTGCCCTGCTGATAGCCGCCATGAGTGCCGACGGCATCAGCCGCATCCACAACATCGAGCAGATAGACCGGGGATACCAGAATATCGAAGGACGTTTGAACGCATTAGGGGCAAGAATAACAAGAATTTAAAACAAGGCAAGCATGATACGTAGAGAAGAAGTATATAAGATAGGTATATTCAACAAGCCGCACGGCATCCACGGAGAGTTGTCGTTCACCTTCACGGATGACATTTTCGACCGGGTGGAAGCCGAATATCTTATTTGTATGTTGGACGGTATCCTGGTACCCTTTTTTATGGAAGAGTATCGTTTCCGTTCAGACTCTACCGCCCTTGTCAAGCTGGAAGGAATCGATACGGCAGAGCGTGCCCGCATGTTTACCAATGTCGAAGTCTATTTTCCGGTAAAACATGCGGAAGAAGCGGAACCCGATGAATTAAGTTGGGATTTCTTTGTAGGTTTCCGCATGGAGGAAACCCACCACGGCAAGCTCGGAGAAATTACAGATGTGGATACTTCTACCATCAACACCTTGTTTGTGGTGGACCATCAAGGGGAAGAATTGCTGGTTCCGGCGCAAGAAGAGTTTATCGTGGATATTGACCGGAAACACAAGGTCATCACCGTAGACCTGCCGGAAGGATTGATTGTTTTGGACGAAACAGAGGAAGTATGAAAAAGAAACGCAAAAAAGCATTTTGGAGTAACATCAAGTTCAAGTACAGGCTGACGGTTACGAACGAGAACACCCTTGAGGATATCATCACGTTGCGTGTATCCAAACTGAACGGACTCTCCGTATTGCTTTCCGTATTGTTCGTATTGTTTCTCATCGCTTCCCTGATCGTGGCCTTCACCCCGTTGCGCAACTACCTGCCCGGATATATGAACAGCGAGATTCGCGCCCAAGTAGTGGAGAATGCCTTACGTGCCGACTCACTCCAGCAATTGGTAGCAAGGCAGAACCTATACATCATGAATATCCAGGATATTTTCCAGGGTAAGGTAAAGGCCGACACCATCCAGTCCATGGACTCACTGACCAACCTGCGCGAAGATTCCCTTATGGAACGCACGCAACGGGAAGCCGAATTCCGCAAACAGTACGAAGAAACAGAAAAATACAACCTGACCAGCATTACCGCCCGTCCGGAAGCAGATGGCCTGATCTTCTACCGCCCCACCCGCGGCATGATTTCATCTCCTTTCAATGCAGAGAAAAAGCATTTCGGCACAGACATCGCCGCCAATCCGGGCGAAAGCGTGCTGGCCACACTGGACGGTACCGTTATATTAAGTACCTATACCGCCGAAACAGGCTATCTTATAGAAATACAGCACAACCAGGATTTCGTGTCCGTCTATAAACATTGCGGCTCTTTACTGAAACGGGAAGGAGATGCCGTGAAAGGCGGCGAAGCCATTGCGCTGGTAGGAAACACCGGACAGCTAAGTACCGGCCCGCACCTCCATTTTGAGTTGTGGCACAAGGGAAGAGCCGTGAATCCGGAATCGTATATAGTATTTTAATCAAAATACTTCCAGAATATAAATGAATTGTGACAACATAATTATGAAGAAACAAATTGCCATACTTGGTTCTACCGGTTCCATCGGTACGCAGGCGCTACAGGTCATAGAGGAACATCCCGACCGGTACGAGGCGTATGTGCTGACAGCCAACAACCGCGTGGATGACCTCATTGCCCAGGCGCGGAAATTCAAGCCGGAGGCGGTGGTAATAGCCAACGAAGCGAAATACCAACAACTGAAAGAGGCTCTTTCCGACCTGCCCATTAAAGTGTATGCCGGTGAGGAAGCCCTCTCTCAGATTGTATCGGAAGCCCCTATAGACATGGTACTGACCGCCATGGTAGGTTATGCCGGACTGAAGCCGACCATGAACGCCATACGTGCCCGTAAACCGATAGCCCTCGCCAATAAAGAGACCCTGGTAGTGGCCGGTGAACTCATCAACGACCTGGCACGTTTCAGCGGCACCCCTATCCTGCCCGTCGATTCCGAACATTCCGCTGTTTTCCAGTGTCTGGCCGGAGAAGTGGGCAACCCGGTAGAGAAAGTGATACTGACCGCATCCGGCGGTCCGTTCCGTACCTATACCAAAGAGCAGCTGGCAACAGTCACCAAGGCGCAGGCGCTGAAACACCCCAACTGGGAAATGGGAGCCAAAATCACTATAGATTCCGCTTCCATGATGAACAAAGGGTTTGAAGTGATTGAAGCGAAATGGCTATTCGGAGTACGTCCCGACCAGATAGAGGTAGTGGTACATCCGCAGTCGGTCATCCACTCCATGGTACAGTTTGAGGATGGCGCCATCAAGGCACAGTTGGGAATGCCCGATATGCGCCTGCCCATCCAATACGCGTTCTCCTATCCCGACCGCCTGAAAGCCACGTTCCCCCGTCTGGACTTCAAGCTATGCACGGAGTTGACGTTCGAACAGCCGGATACCACCCGTTTCCGCAATCTGGCATTGGCCTACGAGGCACTGCATCGCGCGGGGAATATGCCTTGCATAGTCAATGCAGCCAACGAAGTGGTAGTCGCCGCCTTCCTGCACGACCGGATATCCTTCCTGGGCATGAGTGACGTGATAGAAAAGACCATGTCCCGCGTATCCTTTATACAAAAGCCTACTTATGAGGATTATGTAGCGACGGATGCGGAAGCCAGAAGAATAGCCATGGAAAGCCTCCCCCCTACTCCTCTCCGAAGGTAAGGGGAGAAGGGAATAGTACCGGCTTCTTGAAGTGATAGTGAATTATCTCAAAAGTTTTTAAGAAGACAACAACGTAAATTTATAAAAAACAGTATTAACATTGCCTCACATATAAGGAAGCAACTTTCTCTCCTCTCCTTCGGAAAGGAGTCGGGGGTGAGGCTTTAATTTAATTTTTAATGGAAACATTCTTGATCCGTGCCCTGCAACTCATCATGAGCCTTTCGTTGCTCGTTATCATTCATGAAGGGGGGCACTTCCTTTTCGCCCGTCTGTTCAAAACCCGTGTCGAAAAATTCTGTTTATTCTTTGACCCGTGGTTCACCCTCTTTAAATTCAAACCCAAAAACAGTGAAACCGAATATGGCATCGGCTGGCTGCCGTTGGGCGGCTACGTTAAGATAGCCGGCATGATAGACGAGTCTATGGATACCGAGCAAATGAAACAGCCCATGCAACCGTGGGAATTCCGCGCCAAACCCGCGTGGCAGCGTCTGCTGATTATGGTAGGCGGTGTCTTGTTCAACTTCCTGCTGGCACTGTTCATCTATTCCATGATACTCTTTACCTGGGGAGACGAATATATACCCGTACAACAGGCCCCGTTGGGTATGGATTTCAACCAGACCGCCAAGAATGCCGGTTTCCGCGACGGAGATATCCTGATATCCGCCGACGGTGTCCCCCTGGAACGCATGGGAGGTGACCTGCTCACAGCCATAGTAGATGCCCGTCAAGTCACCGTACTGCGCAACGGACAGGAAGCTTCAGTCTATATCCCGGAGAACATGATGGACCGTCTGCTCGCAGACAGCGTACGCTTCGCCGATTTCCGTTTCCCGTTCGTTATCGACAGCATTGTTCCCGGACGCCCGGCCGCCTTGGCAGGCCTGCAGGCAGGTGACAGCATTACCGCACTGGATGGAAAGAAAATCGCTTACTTCGACTTCAAGGAAGAGATGCTGAACCGCCAGAAAGCAGACAGCGCCGACCATGACATCACATTGGCTTATGTCCGCAACGGAGTATCCGACACGCTGACACTGACCACCGATGCCAATTTCGAAATAGGCATCGCTCCCCGCACTGCTACGGACAAACTGCTGCCCGTCGTACGCAAGGAATACAGTTTCCTTTCTTCTTTCCCTGCCGGTGCAGCATTGGGAATCAATACCTTGAAAGGATATGTAGGCCAGATGAAGTACCTTTTCTCCAAGGAGGGAGCCAAGCAACTCGGCGGTTTCGGTACCATCGGCAGCATTTTCCCGGCAACGTGGGACTGGCATCAGTTCTGGTATATGACGGCATTCCTTTCCATCATCCTCGCCTTCATGAATATCCTGCCCATTCCTGCATTGGACGGAGGACATGTGCTGTTCCTCATCTATGAAATCGTAGCCCGCCGCAAACCAAGCGACCAATTCATGGAACGTGCGCAAATGGTAGGCATGTTCCTTCTGTTCGGCTTGCTGATATGGGCGAACTTCAACGATATATTAAGATTCTTCTTCTAAAGGATTCTTCTAAAAAAAACAGACCATCTGCTTCCAACGAAACAGATGGTCTGTTTTATATAAACGCATGATCCGTTGAGACCAAACAGATGATCCGTTTGGCCTCAACGAATCATGCGTTTTTTGTCGGTACATTCATTATACCAGATGTCCGATCCATTCCTCACGCTCACCCGGCAGCAAATCGATGACCGGAATTTCAACCATTGTATAGCAACCCGGTTGCTGACGCATGGCGGCACGGGCCACACAGACCAGCACCTGAGCCGTAAGAGCCGGATTATTGATACGCATATTGAATTCAAAAAGCTGGTTCTGCGTCTTGCCTGACACCCCTTTACGGGTAAGGTTCACACCATGTCCCATATCCAATAACGCATCCACACTCGGAACAAGCTTCACATGTGTTTCATCATTCACGAAATAGGGATCCGATTGGATGGCAGCGGCCACCTTATCGAAATCATAGCCCTCTTTCAGTTCAATATAAACCATACGGCGATGAATTCCGGTACCTGTAGGGATAGTCATGGAAAGGGCAGCCTTCACGCCGTCCACCGCTTTTACGGCCACCGTATGTCCCATGCTCATGCCCGGACCAAAGTTAGTATAGGTAATACCCTTCGGAGCGATGGCTTCCAGCAAAGTACGTACAACAGAATCGCTTCCCGGATCCCAACCGGCAGAAATTATGGAAACCGCATTATGGGCTTTCGCCTCAACATCCAGCGTACGGCGCAAAGCAGTAATGCCGGTGTGGATATCAAAACTATCCACCGTATGAATGCCCAAGGCCAATATTTCTTTGGCATACTTTTCAACGCTACGCGTAGGCGTACAAAGAATAGCGACATCTACACTTTCCAACTCCCGGATATCCTTTACAACAGGGTATCCACTCAACTCCTCAGGACGGTTTTCAGCTCCCGCACGGCGTACTACACCTGCTACTTCAAAGTCGGAAGCCGCTTGCAAGGCTTCAAGCACATAATGCCCGATATTGCCATAGCCAACGATGGCTGCTCTTACTTTTTTCATTCTTTTATCTAATTTATTAATCAGTTTTCTATTTTATCGGCACAAAAATAATCATTTATCTACATTTTTAGCAATACATACACACTTTTTCACAGATTATCTGCTTTTTTGTTTTTTAAATAAGCTGCCCCTCGTCATAAAAAAATGGACACGTTCATTTTATTCTGCTCTCGGTTTGCATTATCTTTGCACCATGATAGAATACATCAGAGGCGGAATTGCCGAACTAAGTCCGGCAACCGCAGTTATAGACTGCAACGGACTGGGATATGCCGTTAACATTTCATTGAACACCTACGCTGCCATCCAGGGCAAGAAAGAATGTAAACTATATATTTATGAGGCTATCCGTGAGGATGCCTATATTCTGTATGGTTTCGCCGACAAGCAAGAGCGCGAACTGTTCCTGCTGCTGATTTCCGTATCGGGCATCGGCGGGAATACGGCCCGCATGATACTATCCGCACTCTCGCCGTCAGAGTTGGTCAATGTCATCAGTACAGAAAACGCCAATCTCTTGAAGACGGTAAAAGGCATCGGATTGAAGACCGCACAGCGTGTAATCGTGGATCTGAAAGACAAGATCAAGACCGGCAGCGCGGCTGCAGGAGACACAGGAACCATAGGCGGCTTGTTAACCGCTGCCAACGCCCAGATACAGGAAGAAGCGGTAGCCGCCCTCACCATGCTCGGTTTTGCGCAGGCACCCTCACAGAAAGTAGTGCTCGGTATCTTGAAAGAAGATCCCGACGCATCGGTAGAACAAGTGATCAAATTGGCATTAAAAAGACTGTAATCCCTCTTTTAACGGGCAATAGGCAATGATACGGCAAGTTTTTCAGCCTTTTCAGGCGTTTACGTGAAAAAAAGATTACCTTTGTCGGAAAAGCAAACATAATATGGCTACAATTACGATGAAAGAATGGCTGGGTGCCAATGAACGTACCCGAGTGCTACTAACCGATAAATGGTATCTTGATTTCGCAATAAAAGTTCTTCCTTTTATCAAGCAATCTTCCGTATTCAAGTATGAGAACAAGCGTGCCCAAACAGAGGCGGCCATTTCGGTCAGTCTATACCTGCAGGACGCCATTTCCCAAAATGGAGGCTGGAAACTCTTTTCAGATTTATACTTCAGGCAATATGGCACGTATCTGCCTTTCTACCCGTTGACTGACGAATATATACCGGATGAGATCAATACAGAAGACATTGCTTTCGTTATATGGACATTAAAATCACATTTTGCCATTTGGGAGGATGACCAATATACGCTTTTCAGCCCCTATGACGAAGGCTTGCTGGAATTGAGCCGCATACTCTACGACATAATGGACGAGTGTTTCGAAGAAGCTCCGATCAGTAAAGAGCCTTCTTCCGACATTTGGGTCATGGGGCCGGACCTGTTGGAGATGCCGACTACCCCACTACCGGAAATCACTCCGGAAACCAAACTGAAAAAAGACGTCGAACGTTGCCTTGAATACAGCAAGGGAGCCCCTTTGTTGTATTTCGCCAATTATAAGGAACTATGTACTTTCTTCGTCAAAGTCTTGAAATGGGAGGACAATCCCTCTTCCCTCCTGCCCGACCTGAAGTACAAAAAAGAGTTCGTGATTTATGCCAATGCCAAGGGGATGCTCATTGCCCACAATGTGGCCGCCTACTTCTGTGAAGACCACAATCCTTTGTATGATGCCAAACGTGCCGCAGCCGAAGGATACAGGATGTTCTGCCGTCCCGGAGCCTGTCCTTTCGATTTATTGAAGTATGGAATGACCAAAGGCATCTTACCCGATGTACAGCTTCCTCTCTTTAAAGGAAAAGAATTATTACAACAATATTGGGACTTTATAGCCCGTTATTATTTATGCGAATATTATGAAGGGGAATAGCCATTCTAATGCAAGGCCCAAACGGGCCAATAAAACAAAGACAACCGGCAAACGGATTGGCAAATCGAAACCTTCAAAAGCAAATAACCAGTTGAACAGAAGAGTGAAATAGCCGGCAAAAGTATTCTCTCCCGGGCAATGAGCGTCCCCGGGGAGAATACCTTATTATATCTGTAAATGTTTGTGTTATTTGAGGAACGGATTTCCCTTTTTATCAGTACTTACCACCCAACGGAAAGCATTTATGAACAAAAGGTTTTGAGTTGCATCAATAAATTCCTCATCACCGTGTCCCATGTTCAGATAAATCATTCGGTATCTGGTGTTTGTCCACACAATGGGGAAGTCACCGAAGTTGACCACATCTTTTATTCCCAATGGATAATTCTTGGGGGAAATGGAAAGAAGTACCTCTACATCCTTGTTTTGACGGGGGCTTGGATTCCATTGGTACCACTCGCTGGCAGGCACAACGAATGTGTCCGGCAGGTTCCCGGTAACAGGATGGTTCCCGTTATCTACTTCCACCAAGACGGGTTGGGGAGGCCAGTTGTTGCAGTAGAAGACTCCGCCACCCAGAAAATCAACGAACCAGGGCCAGTTGGTATTCTTGTCGTTGTAGGCAGCTACGTGGAAACCGACCCAGCCACCACCGTTTTCCATATATTTTTCAAAGGCATCGCGTTCGGCTTTTGTATTGGGATAGCCGTCAAGCATCACTATTACACTATAGTCTTTCAGCTTTTCATAAGGATATTGAGACAAATCCATGGTAAAGTCCAGAATGAAACCGTCTCCGTAATTTAGTTTTTTGAAGAACTCCACAGCTTGCAGGGAGAACTGATAATGGGCTTCTTCCGCATGCTGTGTGTAATACACCAGCGCCTTGAAACGGGGAGCCTTGGCATAATTTGCCGGGTAGCCCTCGGGAGCCTGCGCATGGACCAGCAGTGCACAGGCTGCCAGTAACAGAACGAGAGAAAATTTAATGATTCTCATAGCATATTTTGTTTTACGTAGTTAATAATCCGTTTTTCAATATTCAGCGATAAGGGACAGCCATTTCCCGGCGGAAGTTACCCATACCTCTTTATAGCAGGCATTGTTTGTTTGAGGCCAATAAGGAATATCCGCATTGCCTAAAGTACGTATGCCGACAGGCATTTCTCCTGTGATTTCTCCGGAAGAGAAACTGTTCAGCTGCGGATAGTTATGCCCCTCTCCGTAAATCAGTGACTGGCCGAAAGGATTTTTACCTACAGTCCAGTATAGTTGTTCCATACCTATGTCGAGCAGTTCCTTGTCTTTTAGGAAGTTTCCGCAAATGGCTGCGGACTTGCCGCCGGACAGATGGATGGCCGTATTTCCATTGAAGATGTTGAACCATACGGGAAAGCGTTTTATGTAATGTTCCTTATCCAGTTTGACACCCTGTTTCACCTGCTCCGTATAAAGTTCCTTTGCATTGGCGGGCGGAAAGAGGTGGAGGGCATAGAAGTTAGCGGTATCCTTATATTCCTCCGCATGATAGACGCCGCTCGGCAACATACCGTAAGGACGGATGTAGTGCATCAGCCCTTTCAGGTAGTTGCCGTACAGACGTATGGAGCGTACCCATCGGGGGTAATCGGGATGCTCCGGTTGAGTCTCGCACAGTAAGGTCATGGCTTGCATGTAAACCTGTTCGCGCGACTGGTGTATATAGTGAACAATTGACTGTCTGTTTTTGTCTCTATAGAAGAATCCGCATGTTCCATCCTTGCCTTCCAGAGGCTCCGTACGTTGGCAATCCAAAGTATAACGGATGAATTCTGTAGCTACATCTGCATAGCAAGCCTTCTTTGTCAGTTTGTAGAGCTGGCTGGCAGACCATGAAACGGTAGCCATATATTGGCTCTTGGAGGTATTATAACTATGTTCATAAGGCTGGATGAACTTGTCGAAGCCCTCCCTTCTATATTTCTCCATAGCAAAGGAGAAATCCTCTTCGGCCACTTTTAGCAGATATTCCTGTAACATGGGATCATCGTCTAAAGTCATGGAAGCGTACGCTTCATACCCTGCGTAGAGGAAATTGTCGAACGCCATATTCTGTACACGTACGGAAGAAATGTCATCCAAAGTGTTGAATACCCCGTCCTGCCAGATCAACAACCCCATGCTGCTGGCGCGATAACCATCGCCGTAACGGTTTTTAAGGATGAATTCAAGTCCCCATTCTGCCTCCTCACGCAGGCGGGCGGCAAGGGCCGGGTTCCTGTCTTTCTGCTTTTGGTAGGCTTCAAGGAGAGAGAAAGTTACATCTCCCGTCTGAAGCGTCTGCTGCGACAAGTCGCCTGCATCGTGCCATCCTCCTGCATAGGATATGCTGCGCCCGTCATGTTTGGAGAACAAGTCTATATGGCAGGTTGCATGTTTGCCGGGAACCGGATAGCCGCAACGCTGGCAGAAAAGGAAATTAAGCACTTTCCAACTGGAATCTTCCCAGATTCTTTCACCGATACGGAATGCAGGCGTCAATGAATCGCCGGCTTTCAGTTGATACACTCCGGGAAGATCGAAGGCGGTGAAATCAAGAAGGCCGAATTGACCAAGGGTAGTCACTTCCTTCTTGATTTCGCCTTCGTAAACAATTTGCCCGTTTTCCGGATTCAGCAACTGAAAATGATTACTGTCATATATAGAGGTGTCTGTGTTTACAATGGCTGTTTTAGGATAACCAGAAGTATATCCTGTGGTTGAATAGATGATTTTTCCGTCTTCGGGCATCCAACCGCTTACTTTCGTGGGATTCTTCACCGTCTGCAGTTCGATATTGTCTATATAGTAGGCGGCGGAATCACCGGTGGTTCTGTCTTTGCCTTTGAGGGCTGTGCTGAAACTTATTTCCATGACTCTGTCCCGCTGGTACTCGTCAATCTCCAGGAAACAATGGTTCCATTCCTTGTTGGCAAGATTGATGAGGTGGGAACCGGAAGGCCGGTTGTATCCTTTCTTGGGGGGAGTGCCGGCGTTGACGAAGGTCAGGTTCATGTTGACGACACGTGCACCGTCACAGTCGGGATATATGGAAAATATGATCCGGTTGTATTTCTCCAGATTGACTCCATTCAAGTGATAGGTAACGCAGCTGTTCCCATAGGTAGCATAGTCGGGATCGGAAGGGGATCCGGTCGCTCTCTTCCCGGTAGAGGTAGGGAATTGCAATTTGATGCTTCCTTTGCCCGAAGTTGTTTTTACGGTACTGACAGACAAGGTTCCTATGCCGGAATGAGTCCATCCCTCAGTACTTGCCGATGCGGCAAGCGGAATGCTTTGCAACACTTCTTTCTTCCACCCATTGGCTTCAAAAGAATTGGCAGTATTCAGAGGAAGGGGTTGATGTATTAATCCGCTTTCATGAAGTTGCTTCTCTAATTCATCATCCTGCGTCAGCCGGGTCTGTCCATATAGATAGTTTACGGACAGAAGGAATAAGACAACTAGTGTTTTTCTCATTTTCATGTTAACCGTTGGTTTCTGTTGCAAGGTTAGCCATAATTATCCGGAACGAGGTTTGATAATTGCCATAAATGCTTTAAAAATTATCCGAATAGGGGGAAATGACAGGATGTAAACCTTGGAAGACGCTTTTTAAACCTTGAAAGCGTTTGACGTTTTATTATTATTTAATCAAAAAATAACGGCAAAATATAGCAGGATTGAAAAGTTTTCCTATATTTGCAGTGTTATTCGTTGACACTTTGCTCGAATAATCTTAAGTCAACAAGGTAAGAACCTTTAAAACGTAATATTATGAATATCGAACGTATCATGGCCTCTTTGGAGGCAAAGCATCCCGGCGAGTCTGAGTATCTTCAAGCCGTAAAGGAAGTTCTTCTTTCCATAGAAGATATCTATAATCAACATCCCGAGTTCGAGAAAGCTAAAATTATAGAACGTCTGGTTGAACCCGACCGTATTTTTACCTTCCGTGTTACTTGGGTGGACGACAAGGGTGAAGTGCAGACCAATCTCGGTTATCGTGTACAGTTCAACAATGCTATCGGCCCGTACAAAGGCGGTATCCGTTTCCATGCTTCCGTGAACCTTTCCATTCTGAAGTTCCTAGGTTTTGAACAGACCTTCAAGAATGCCTTGACTACATTGCCTATGGGTGGTGGTAAAGGCGGATCCGATTTCTCCCCCCGCGGAAAGAGTGACGCTGAAATCATGCGTTTCTGCCAGGCTTTCATGCTGGAGCTGTGGCGCCACCTCGGCCCGGATATGGATGTGCCGGCCGGTGATATCGGTGTAGGTGGCCGTGAAGTTGGCTATATGTTCGGTATGTACAAGAAGCTGACCCGTGAATTTACAGGTACTTTCACCGGTAAAGGGTTGGAATTCGGCGGTTCATTGATTCGTCCTGAAGCAACCGGATTTGGCGGCTTGTACTTCGTTAACCAGATGTTACAGACAAAAGGCATTGATATCAAAGGAAAGACCGTGGCCATTTCCGGTTTTGGGAACGTGGCTTGGGGTGCGGCAACCAAGGCTACCGAATTAGGTGCCAAGGTCATCACGATCTCCGGTCCCGACGGCTACATCTATGACCCGAACGGTATCAGCGGCGAAAAGATTGATTATATGCTGGAACTTCGCTCATCGGGCAATGATATCGTAGCTCCGTATGCCGAACAGTTCCCGGGCTCTACGTTCGTGGCAGGCAAACGCCCATGGGAAGTAAAGGCGGATATCGCACTGCCTTGTGCTACCCAGAATGAATTGAATGGTGAAGATGCACAGCATCTTATCGATAATAAGGTTACGTGTGTAGGCGAGATTTCCAATATGGGATGTACTCCCGAAGCCATTGATCTCTTTATTGAGAAAAAAATCATGTATGCTCCGGGCAAGGCTGTCAATGCCGGTGGTGTAGCTACCAGTGGGCTGGAAATGTCACAGAATGCCATGCACCTTAGCTGGAGCGCAGCCGAAGTGGATGAAAAACTTCATGCCATCATGCACGGCATCCATGCACAATGCGTAAAATATGGGACAGAACCTGACGGTTACATCAACTACGTGAAGGGTGCGAATATCGCCGGCTTCATGAAGGTGGCTCATGCCATGATGGGTCAGGGCATTATCTAAGAGAGAAACTTTGTTTAGTTGTATTTGTATTTGTGGTTTGTGCTGCTCTACGCCTGAGAAGGTATGGGGCAGTACTTTTTTTTAGATTTATGATTCGTGATTTATGGGGGAGAATCGTATCTTTGCACTTTATATGGATGCAGCTTTTGTACATACCGGCCAAAGCGCATAAATCATAAATCATAAATTATAATCATAAATCCCCAAAATGTTACTACCGGAATTAAAGGTGAGACGCGATAAGATACGCATACTCATGGCTCAACAAGGAATTGACGCCGCACTTATAACTTGTAATGTAAATTTAATCTATACGTATGGTCGCGTTGTCAGCGGTTATTTATATTTGCCGTTGAATGCTCCGGCACGTTTGTTTATAAAACGTCCCAACAATATTGAGGGTGAGCATATTCATCCTATCCGTAAACCCGAACAACTTCCCGACTTGATAAAGGAATGTGGCTTGCCGGCACCGGCCAGACTGATGCTGGAAGGAGACGAACTGCCTTTCACGGAGTATAGCCGTCTCGCCGCCTGTTTTCCCGAAACAGAAGTGATACCTTGTGGCACCTCTTTAATTCGCAGGGCACGAAGCATAAAGACGAATCTTGAAATAGAGATGTTACGTCGTTCGGGCGCTGCGCATACCAAGGCATACGAGCAAATTCCTTCTGTTTATCAGTCGGGCATGACAGACCGCCAGTTGTCCATTGAAATAGAAAGGCTGATGCGCCTGGAGGGTTGTCTGGGTATTTTCCGTGTATTCGGTCAGAGCATGGAAATCTTTATGGGAAGCCTCTTGGCCGGTGATAATGCGGCCGTACCTTCTCCATACGATTTTGCATTGGGAGGTGAAGGACTTGATCCGTCATTGCCCGGTGGCGTAAACGGTACTTTGCTTCAGGCAGGACAGAGTCTGATGGTGGATATGGGAGGGAATTTCTATGGATACATGGGAGATATGAGCCGGGTATTCTCTATCGGCAAGTTGCCCGAAAAAGCTTATGCCGCACATCAGACTTGCCTGGAGATTCAAGAGGCCATTGTGCAGCAGGCTAAGCCGGGAACTGTTTGTGAAGATCTTTATAATCTGGCTATCGACAGGGTGACCAAAGCCGGATTTGCCGATTATTTTATGGGAGTAGGACAAAAAGCCAAGTTCATAGGCCATGGCATCGGACTGGAAATAAATGAAATGCCCGTATTGGCTCCGCGCATGAAGCAGGAACTTGAACCGGGCATGGTCTTTGCGTTGGAACCCAAGATCGTATTGCCCGGAGTAGGGCCTGTAGGTATTGAAAATTCTTGGGCGGTAACGGCGGAAGGTCTGGAAAAATTGACCTTATGCAGTGAAGAGATCGTGGAACTTTGATAACGCAATACTGCATTTAAGCTTGCATCGGTGAACACAGGACTTTCATTGCCGTGATAAATTCTAAACCCACAAAAAAAGCGGATATGCTCTCCACATATCCGCTCCATTTGATGCATAATGACCAACAGGCCGAAGTCTTATCGGTTCAATGTCCAACTTATGGCATTTCTGAACATAGTAGTGAATCCTTCCGTTTCGTACAGTTTGCCGCTATGCCCAATCTGGAAATAAACATTGCGGGCTTTTACCTTTTCATTCACCCAGACCACCGGATGATCGCCCATCTTGATATCCGAAGCAGGTGTATAGCTTGATTCATCCACATTGGCAAGTACATGCACATTCGGACGGGGACTTTTGTCATAGGTGTACCATTCATCATCCGGAACCACGAAAGAGGCAGGCACCCCTTTCATGACCGGGTGTTCCCGGTCTTCTACCACCAACGTGCCATCGGCAAGAGGAGCGATATAGCTCTTGAAACGTACTCCGCCCATAAAGTCCGAAAACCACTGCCACATGGGATAACCGTCAAACTCACCCAATAAAGTAGCATGATGGAAACCGATCCAGCCGCCTTTACCTTGTTCTATATAATTGATAAAAGCTTTCTCCGCTTCCTCAGGCCAGGTATAAGGAGGGAAATCCAATTGGATAACCAAACTGAATTGTGACAGGTAGGCCTCTGTGACAGGAGCCGCATTATTGATTTCTGTTATGCTGAAATTCTGTCGTGTACTTTCGTCCGCCAACCATCGCATACCGGCATCGGTAAATCCTCCATGTTGGCCGCCCCTCTCCGTCAACACCAGCACCTTGGTCTTATGCTTCTTGCCCAACAGATTCTCGGCTACCGTACGCCGCAAGTCACCTTGCTCGTTATCACCGCTATAATCCCAATACATGCCGCCCAGCAAATCCTTGTTCAGAATATACTGGCATTTGATGGCCAGGGAGCGGGGATTCTCAAAACCGAATACCAATGTATCATCCCCGTTGACCAGATAAGGAACCTGCGCTACGCTGTCCCATTTTTCCGTAAAATCCTTATTCGTGTTTCCTACCTTATTGAAATCCTGGAAATCGGGATAACCATTGCCTCCACGGCCATAAAAAGGCATACCCATCACTAACTTGGAAGGAGGCACGCCGGCTTTCAGATGTGCAGCAACGGCTGCATCCGAAGTGATGTCACCACTATGTTCCGAAGGATACAGCGCCGAATGATGCTTGGGTGCAGACGCCATATCATAGGCCATGATATTCACAAAATCCACAAAAGGAAGAATAGCCTTGAAATCTATATACTTGGCAGACGCAACCGTTGCCAGCGTCAGTTCCTTCTTGTCACCGATGGCCGTTCTGATATCACGCATCAGCAGTGTAAAGTTCTTCGTATCATCTGCCGAAGAAGAAATATTCGCCATGGAACTGGTAGGATATTCCCAATCAATGTCGATACCATCCAAACTATATTCTTTCACAACACGGTCGCAGTCCTTGGCAAATGCCATACGGTACTCATCACTGGCAGCCATTTCACTGAAACGCCCGCTGCCCCAACCGCCGATAGAAAGCAATACTTTCAACTCCGGTTTCTGTTTCTTCAAATCTACAATCTGTTTCAAACGCTCTTCATTATCAATTCCGACACCGTTGAAACTCTCGTTAACATGACCGAAGGCATAATTGATATGCGTCATGTACCGGGGATCCGGCAATACATCACTCCAGGAAGTGACATAAGCGACAATCACTTTTGAATCCAGGGGATCCTGCACGCTTTCCCCCGACTTGGTGCCGCCGCATGAAGCCAATACAGCCAATGCAGCCGCCATCATCATTTTCAGCTTTTTCATAAGTACTATCTTTAATTACTAATTACAATCATCGCAAGTCTGACGGACCCGTGAGCCTACCAATGCATAATACAGCATAAATACCTCGCCCAAAAGTACAACAAACCAGGACCATCTCCAACCGCCAAGAACATCGGCAAGCACACCCTGCAACAAAGGCAGGATAGCTCCGCCCACTACACCTATCATAAATACACCGGAGGCAACCGAAGTATATTTGCCCAAATGGGCAACGGACAATGTAAAAATAGCGCCCCACATAATGGAATGGAACAACCCGACTGCCGTCAGTAACCAGGGATTATTCAGAAGAATGGCCAGCAAGGCAAGTACCCCGGCCGACACCGTAGTGACCGTCAGCTGCACACGCGGAGAAATCTGGCTCAATCCGCTGCCTATCAATCGCCCGACAAGCATGCCACCCCAATAGAGCGTAGCCATCAGTGCCGGAGAAGCATAATTCTGTTCAATGGCATACAGGTTTATATTAGCGCCGATACAGACTTCCACTCCTACATAAAAGAAGATAGCCACTACCCCCAAAGTCAGATGGCTGAATGACCAGACGCTCTTTTCAAGCTTCTCTCCTTTTTCCACTCTGGTACCCTGAATGTCGGGCAAAGACAACTTCATCAGCAACAACACAATCAGAGAAATCACTACCATTAATAAAAAGAATGGAATCATCAGTTGGTCTATCCGGATATCCTCCATTGCCAGACCACCAAATACGATACCCGTCACAAAGTAGGGCGCCAAGGTAGTTCCCACAGAATTGGCAGAACCACCGATAGCCAAACGCTGAATGGATTGTGTACCTTTCACGTGGCAAGCCGTAAGGTAAGGATTGATGACCACCTGCAGAATGGTAGCCGAGGCTCCGACGACAAAAGAGCCCAACAGGAAAATCAAGAATCCTCCGGGGATAACATTATTTCCTACATGCCAATTGGCCGCGGGAAAGTGCACGGTGAAATATGAAGACGCAAAGAACAGGCCCAGCCCAACGATCATCACCAGCAATCCACGCATCAGCGTACCTTTATAGCCGTATTTGCTGATCCAGGATGAACCTACCCCACCACAAACCGGATAGGCAAGAAACCAGGAAAAGGTTATCAGAGTGGCGAAGGTATTCTTCAGCCCGCCCACTTCCGAAAGGAAAGTTTCCTTCAAAGGCCCTTGAAACTGCGTATTGGCAGTAGTGAGGAAGCCCACAATGAAAAACAGGAACACCATTGTGACGAAAGGGCCTGTATAATTGATTTGTTTTTCTTGTTGTTTCATAATATTAATCTCTAAGTCATAAGTGGCTGTTTATTATCAGTTATACTATCCTGCCTATTTATGCGGGCCAGTAGTCAAGCATGAAAGTTTGGCAGCCGCTTCACCGTCCAGCAGAAATTCACAATTGGGATGAAGTTGCAGGATGGATGCCGGGACATCTGTCGTGACAGGACCTTCAAGCATCTCTTTGACAATATCCGTCTTATTGGTTCCTTTAGCAACCAAGACAATCCTACGGGTCTGCATGATATTCTTGATGCCTAAAGTGATGCCGCCCAATTTCTTTTCAGGAGGCGTACTGGTTTCCTTCCGGATACGCACCTCCAGTTCGGCATGCATATCGGTAACCCATGTTTCTGTATCAAAAGGATTTCCCGGTTGGTTGAACCCCAAATGCCCGTTCTCTCCCAGCCCCAAGATCAACAAATCAATCCCTCCCCGTCTTGCTATCTCCTGCTGGAAGTCCTTACATGCCTTCTCAAAATCGTCCGAAACGGTAGGGAGCATCAGAAAATTTTCTTCCCGGACACCCAGAGCATCCATCAGTTCCGTTTTCAACATCGTGTAGCACGCTCCTGCATATTCGCGGGGAACATTTGTCACTTCATCCAATCCCAGGAAAGTAGCGGAATCAACCTTAAAAGGATATTGGGAATAAATCTCTCCAATCAACCGGTGAAGATTGCCGGTAGTACGTCCTGTTGAAAGCCCGATCACACTCTCCGGCTTATTCAGTATCTGCCCGATCACCCTCCAGGCAGCCGTGCAGTCAAACTCTTTCTCGTTTTTTGTAACAGTTATCATGGTTTTATTGATTATGAATGCCCAACTACATATTCATTGCTACCGCACCCGCCCCCAACAGGCCGATGAAGCCGGGGTTTAACTTCGTAATGACAACGCCATTGCTGACAAAACGCATGGTGACAGGATGGAGCTTCTCCAGGATTTTTTCGTGCATGTATCCATCGGCCACGATACCGCCGCCCAACACGACCGTATCCGGATCAATCACACGTACCATGTTCATGATGAGATTGGCCAACGCCTCTGCCGCATTCTCCACCAAAACCGTACAAAGGGGATCTCCCTTCTGGCTGAGCGCAAACACCTCGCTGACAATCACCCGTTCTCCTTTTTCTGCCGGGATATGCAGATTCGTTTCATATCGGTTGCGCAGCAGACGGGCACAGTTATCAAACCCGATACCGGCAGCGATAGCCTCCACACAGTCCATCCTGCCGCATCCACATTTTATTCCGACATTGACACCTACACGCAGATGCCCCACTTCACCGGCATTGAAATGGCTTCCACGGATTTGCCTGCCATTCACCACCGTACCCACGGCAATGCCTGTCCCTACATTAATATAAATGAAATTCTTTGAGATTTGTCCGAATCCCCAAACACGCTCGGCTCTGGTGGCACTTTTCACATCATTGTCTATGTGGCAGGGCATGCCATAAATGTCCGACAGCTCCTTAGCCAATGCGATAGGCTGTGTCCGGCCCGGATCTATCTGCAACCATATCCCCTTCTCCGGGTCCACCCTGCCAATCAGGCCGACTCCCATAGCCAACGGTTTCTGGTCATACCAGCCCACCGTCCGGATGTAATCATCCAGAGACGCTTTGATTATTTCCAGAGCCGCCTGCTGGTTAAAATAACCGGAATCGTATTTCTTATACCTTAGAATATTACCATGGATGTCCACCTCACCAATCAGCAGTTTGGTGCCACCCAAATCAAGACCTAAATAAGTTTCCATTCTTATATGTGTTTTTATATTGTTTACTGTTCACAATAGTACGCACTATCAGTGGAAACGGGGTTTATTATCTAACAAAAAAGGTTCGATACTTGCCCGCAAAGGTTGAAAAGCTGTCGTAATAGCTTCAAATTTTACTGGGACTGGCGCCAAACTGCTTCTTGAAGCAAGTACTGAAGTATTTCGGGTCCGAAAATCCGACCATGGTAGCCACTTCTCCAATGGAGTATTTTCGGGAAGCCAACAGTTCCTTTGCCTGGTTCAGACGTACAATCCGGATAAAGTCATTGGGACCTTGCCCGGTCAATGTCTTTATTTTATTATAAACAGAGGTGCGGCTCATGCCCAGCATCCGGCAGAAATCATTGATAGAAAATTCCGAGTTGGAAAGTTCTTCCCGGATTACTCCCATTACTTTGTCAAGAAACTCCTTGTCCAGCTGGCTGGTATAATCCGTCTCTTCCGGCCGGGCATTCATGGATAATACCGTATCCCGCAAACGTTGCCTGTTCTGAAGGATATTCCTGATCCGCACTTTCAGTACGGACAGGTCGAAAGGCTTGATGATATAATCGTTGGCACCGGCCTCCAGTCCGAAGATGATATTTTCCCTTTCACTGAGCGCCGTCAGCAATATAACAGGTATATGGCTCGTATCGACGGATGACTTCAGTATCCGGCATAGCTCATCCCCCTCCAGAACCGGCATGACAACATCCGAAATGATGATATCCGGATTGATTTCCCTTGCCATCTCCAAAGCTTTCCCGCCATCGGGCACACCAACCACTTTATATTCCGAAGACAGGCTGTTCGTCAGATATTCCCGCATATCCGGATCATCTTCCGCCAAAAGAAGAACATTCCTTCCCGTATCTCCCGTTTCTTCCGGTGGCGTACCGGCGGTTGCGGAAATCTCCGGAGTGTCCTTTTTAGGTTCAACGACCACACTTGCCTTTATCTTCTGCGGAAAAGTTACGGTAAACGTGGTTCCCTTTCCTTCCACACTGCTGAAAGAAATCTTGCCATGGTGCTGCTTCACAATGCGCCGGGTTATCATCAGACCGATACCCGATCCTGTTTCTTCAAAGTTCATGGCATTCTGCGCCCGATAGAACTCATGGAAAATATTACGTTGCTCCTCTTTCGGAATGCCGATACCCGTATCCCTTACATCAATAGACCATTTCTTCCGAGTTGCCCTCACCCGGACATGAATGGTACCCTTCTCTATATATTTCAAGGCATTGGACAACAGGTTATCGACAATATGATCCATCTTCTCCCTGTCAATCCATACCTCCGGCATGCTGGAATCCACCTCCAATTGCAACTCGATGCCTTTCTGCATAGAGGCCAAATGAAACTCCGCCATCTTTTCCTCCAAATAAGCCTTGATATCATATTGCGCAACCTTCAGACATTCCCCGGCATGTAACTCCGTCTTCTGCAAATCCAGCAACCGGGTAATCATGCCCAGCAACTTCTCCACATTCCTGGCGGCTACCGCAACGGTTTTCCGGCTCTCTTCCGGAAGTTCCCGTTGCTCCTCAAGCTCACTCAAAGGAGCCTTTATCAAAGTTACCGGGGTACGTATGTCATGGGCTATACTGATAAAGGAACGTATCTTTTCCTTTACCCGGTCCTCATTGGCCTTGTGCTTTCTGTTCTGAATGAACAGATAGACAAAGACGGCCAAGATAATGAAGTAAACCAGCAGCGCCCACCACGAAATCCAATAAGGCCTGTGAATCACAATCTCCAGCCGGCGTTCTCCCAACTGTTGCCCGGTATATTTATCAAACGCTTTCAGACGGAAGGTGTACACACCGGGAGACAGGTTCGTATAATTCACGCTCCCCACTGAGTTGGAATGCTCCCACTGTTCATTGTAACGGGCCAACATATATTCATACCGGATGCGATGCGGAGCGGTGAAGTTGATTGCGGAAAAAGAGATTGAGAATGAATTCTGATTATAACTTAAACCGACCTTCCGGGTATCATCAATGTTCGCCTTCAGAAGAGAGCCCTCCCTCCCGGCCTTCACAGACTCATACAGCAATTTAAAATCTGTAAATATCAACTTTACCGGGCCATGCTGTTCCATGTCCAATGAAGGAGAAAAGGCGATTGCTCCTTCCGCCGTACCGAATACAAGCTGCCCGTCAGCCAGTCTGAAGGCAGCGTTGGGATTATAATATCCCCAGGTGATGTCCAGAAAATCATTGGCATTGACAATGGCGTCTTTCGCCAGATCCAAGCAATAAAGTTCCTTCTCCGTATTGAACCAGATTCGTCCGTCGTCGTCTTCCAAGAGGCTGTTGACCGAATTGGACCCAAGCCCGTCTCCGGCAGTATAGACGCGTGATGTCTTCTTATCCGGATTGAAACGTACAAGGCCTTCACCGTCTGTAGCCATCCATATGTCCCCGGAGGAAGACTGCAAAAGGCAGCGAACAGGATAATGCAGCGTAAAGTCTCCGAAACGCCGATGCCACTGTACCTTTCCCGTAGCCTTGTCAAATACGGCCAGTCCATCGCACCCCGCCAACAGCAAGGAACCGTTTTGGCCCGGTTCAATGTCTCCTATACAACTTACCGGATAGTAAGTATAGCTGTCCGTACGCGTATTGTAACGGGTAAAATCCCCTTCAATTCCTCCGAACCAGAGATTATCCCCCTCTGCATGGATTGCATAGACATAGTCCGTTGCAATGCCTTTGTCTGAAAACGCACGCCTTTTCTCCAGCTTCTGTATCTGTCTCGTTCTCTTCCGGATACAGTAAACGCCTATTCCATAACCACCTGCCCAGATATTCCCGTTTGCATCTTCGGCAAGGGACAACACAACCTTGGCACTGTGTCCCGTGCCGTCCAGGTAATGCGTCCACTTACGTAATTCCGGCTGATAGAGGCTTACGCCATTGTTTGTACCATACCAGCAATCTCCTTCCGAGTCTTGGAACACCACATTGACATGATTCGACTTCAGAGAATTCGCATTGTTCCGTTCATGCCTAATCCGGCGGATATCCGGCATGCCAGGATCCAGATAGCAAATGCCGTTAGTGGAGGTGCTGACCCATATACCTCCGTGTTCATCCACGCAAATATCCGATACGGTATTCCCGTTCAAGCTTCTGTCATCATCCTCATCCGCCATATAATGATTCAGCAGTTTTTCCGTTACAGCATCTATCCGGAACATTCCCGCACCGTCTGCCCCTATCAGCAACCCATTACCTTCAGTCTCTGCGAAAGTACGGATAGGGACGTGTGGAACAAACTCACCCAAGGGATGCACCATGCCTGTAAATCTATCAAATACAAAAACTCCGTCGGAAAATGTGCCGACAAACAGTTTGCTGCCGAAAACATACAATGATTCGATGCGCATTTCCTCCGGGAAAGCCACCCGTTTCTCAATAAAGGAATGTTTGCCGGCTACTTTCGTCAGTTGATAAACGCCCGTACTTGTCCCCGCAAAGAAGGACCCGCCGCCTGCCCCGGCAACGCAATTCACACATTGACCTTCCAGGCCTGCAAGTGCCAGTCCCGTACCGTCCCACGAATAGATACCGTCTGACATACACAGCCAGAGATGGTTGTCCCCGTCAAACAATATATTGTATAAAACCGGCCCGGAGAGATGCTCCGACAAGTTGATACGCAACGAAAAAGTATCCGCCTGCCTGTCATAGGCATATATTTTCCCGTTCTTTAAAGCAACCCACAGACTGCCGGAACGGTCGCAGGTCATAACGGTAGAAGATAATATATGGTCCTTGGACTCTACTGTATCATCCAGCCTGTAATGCTTTATCTCGTTCCCGTCATAACGGTCTATCCCCATGTGGGTATAAGCCCATATAAAGCCCGCCGAGTCCTTGTTTATCTGGAACACCTGACGGCTGCTCAACCCTTCCTTCATACCCAATGAACGGAATGAGCCCGCCCGGCCTGCCGGAGCAAGGACAAGAAGACACAGCAACAGTGCCGCTACTCTGCCTGCGCCGTACTTCCGCCGTATATTCCCTTTGTTTTTCCCCGGTCTAAAGAAAGGAAAGCCATATTTTGCCATACAAGTATTCTTTTTACAAATTACAATGCCGGATGGCATTTTACGGATGCAATATTAAGGACAAATATAAAAAAAGTGGTTGAAAAACTATCCGAATAGGTTTGATTTCTATTACTTTTGTCTTCCGAATCAACAAACCGCGAGAAACTATGCTCAGTAAGTTTAAATTAAACCAGCTCTATTTCAAGGATACGCAATTCGCCAATCTCATGACGAGACGCATTTTCAATGTCCTTCTGATAGCCAATCCTTACGATGCCTTCATGCTGGAAGATGACGGGCGAATCGATGAAAAGATATTCAATGAATACACCTCCCTTTCCCTTCGTTATCCGCCGCGCTTCACGCAAGTCTCCACCTGCGACGAAGCCTTGAAGCAACTTTCTTCCATTTCTTTCGACCTCATCATCTGCATGCCCGGTACGGGAGACAATGAAGGATTCGACATAGCGCGGTATATCAAGAGCCAGTACGAGCATATCCCCATGGTAATACTGACCCCCTTCAGCCACGGCATTACCAAGCGTATCGCCAACGAGGACCTCACTCCCTTTGAATATGTGTTCTGCTGGTTGGGGAATACGGACCTGCTGCTTTCCATCATCAAGCTGATAGAGGACAAGATGAATCTGGAACACGACGTCAAGGAAGTGGGCGTACAGCTCATATTGCTGGTAGAAGACGGCATCCGCTTCTACTCCTCCATCCTGCCCAACCTTTACAAGTTCGTGCTGAAGCAAAGTCAGGAATTCTCTACGGAAGCCCTGAACGCACACCAACGCACATTGCGCATGCGGGGACGTCCCAAGATTGTTCTTGCGCGTACTTACGAGGAGGCCATCCAGATTTACGAAAAATACAAGAACAACATATTGGGAGTGATTACCGATGTCCGCTTTCCCCGTGTGGAACGCGGCGAAAAGGATGGGCTTGCAGGTATAAAACTATGTGCAGCCATCCGTAAGGAAGACCCGTTCGTACCCCTTATCATACAGTCCTCCGAATCGGACAACGTGGCGTATGCCGCCAAATTCGATGCCGCCTTCATCGACAAGAACTCCAAGAAGATGGATGTAGATCTCCGCCGCATCGTATCGGACAACTTCGGTTTCGGTGATTTCATCTTCCGCAATCCGGATACACTGGAAGAAATAGCCCGCGTAAAGAATCTGAAGGAATTGCAGAATATCCTTTTCGCCGTACCGGCAGAATCCTTCCTCTACCACATCAGCCGCAACCACGTCAGCCGATGGCTATACTCCCGTGCCATGTTTCCGGTTGCCGAATTCTTGAAACCCATCACCTGGAGCAGCCTGCAGGATGTGGATGCACACCGCAAAATCATTTTCGAAGCCATCGTAAAATACCGCAAGATGAAGAACCAGGGTGTGGTAGCCATCTTCAAGCGTGACCGTTTTGACCGTTACTCCAACTTTGCCCGCATCGGTGAAGGTTCGCTGGGAGGCAAAGGACGCGGTCTGGCGTTCATAGACAATATGGTGAAGCACCACCCCGAATTCGAGGAATTCGAAAATGCCCGGGTCGCCATTCCCAAGACCGTTGTACTCTGCACGGATGTGTTTGATGAATTCATGGATACCAACAATCTGTACCAAATAGCATTGTCCGATGCAGACGACGATTTGATCCTGCGGTACTTTCTGAAAGCCAAACTCCCGGACCGCTTGGTAGAAGACTTTTTCACTTTCTTCGACGTAGTGAAGTCGCCTATCGCCATCCGTTCCTCCTCGCTGCTGGAAGACTCGCACTACCAGCCGTTCGCCGGGATTTACAACACCTACATGATTCCTTACCTGGATGACAAGTACGAGATGCTGCGCATGCTCAGCGATGCCATCAAAGGTGTATATGCCTCTGTCTATTTCCGTGATTCCAAAGCATATATGCAGGCAACCAGCAACGTGATCGACCAGGAAAAGATGGCAGTCATCCTGCAAGAAGTGGTAGGAAACCAGTACGGCGACCGTTACTATCCTTCCATGTCCGGCGTGGCACGTTCCCTCAACTACTATCCCATCGGTGACGAGAAAGCGGAAGAGGGTATTGTCAACCTGGCTCTCGGCCTGGGCAAGTACATCGTAGATGGCGGCATGACTTTGCGCTTTTCGCCATACCACCCCAACCAAGTGCTGCAAACCAGTGAGATGGAGATTGCCTTGAAGGAAACCCAAACCCGCTTCTACGCCCTCGACCTGCGTAATGCCGGACAAGACTTCTCCATTGACGACGGCTTCAACCTGCTGAAACTCCACGTCAAGGAAGCAGAAAAAGACGGTTCCTTGAGCTACATCGCCTCCACATACGACCCGTATGACCAGATCATACGTGACGGGCTCTATCCCGGCGGACGCAAAGTAATTACATTTGCCAATATCCTGCAGCACGATGTCTTCCCGTTGCCGCGTATCCTGCAGTTGGCCTTGAAATACGGGCAACAGGAGATGCGCCGTCCCGTCGAAATAGAATTCGCCGCTACCATGAGCCGTGAAAAGGACAAGACCGGCACTTTCTATCTGCTGCAAATTCGCCCGATAGTCGATAGCAAGGAAATGCTGGACGAGGACCTCACTTCCATTTCCGATGAAAAGGTACTCCTCCGTTCCAACAACTCTTTGGGACACGGCGTCATGAATGAAATCAATGACATTATCTATGTGAAAACCGACGATTACAGCGCCTCCCATAACCAGGAGATTGCCTGGGAAATAGAAAAGCTGAACCAGCAGTTCCTGAACGAGGGCAAGAACTATATCCTGGTAGGGCCGGGACGTTGGGGAAGCAGCGACACTTGGCTTGGAATCCCCGTAAAGTGGCCTCATATCAGCGCTGCCCGCGTCATAGTGGAAGCCGGACTGACGAACTACCGGGTAGATCCCAGCCAAGGGACACATTTCTTCCAGAACCTGACCTCTTTCGGAGTGGGCTACTTTACAATCAACGCGTTTATGAACGACGGAGTGTATAACCAGGAATATCTCAACACGCAACCTGCCGTACATGAAACCAAATATCTGCGGCATGTACATTTTGAGCAACCCATGGTGGTAAAGATGGACGGCAAGAAGAAACAGGGAGTAGTACTGATGCCCGAAGAACAGCAAAATTGACTTAATGCAAGACAGAAGGTGGCACAACACTCAAAGCGAACCGTCAGTCCTTCAACTGATGCAGCACAATCATGATTACCTCTGCCGGTGCGAACATGCGCACCGCCTTTTGTGAAGTACCGATACCATTGGTGATAATCATCGGTATATGTTTGGAATTGTACTTCAGCCCTGTAAGGAAACGCTGTCCATAGTGTGAGGGAACAATCGGAGCATAAAGGCCGAACAGGGTAACCTGCCCGCCGTGCGTATGTCCCGCAAGCACCAAGTCGCTGTTGGTAACCGGAACATCTTCCGCATAATCAGGGGTGTGCGTCAGCAGGATAACAAAATCATCGGGAGAAAGCCCGAGCGTAGGAGATTTACCGTTCTGTGCCAGATCAAAAGGATTGCGCACGCCTGCTACCAGTATCCGGGCACCCTCCCGGTTCAGCGTATCTACCTTGTGTTCCAGCAGATGCATCCCATAATGGTCCATCTCTCTCACAATATCATCATAGCAGGCCTCATAATCATTGTTGCCCAATACAGCATAGGTGCCCATCGGTGTCTTCACCTTGGCAAGCGCGGCCATGACCGGCGGCACATATTGGCAGCCTTCATGAAAATCACCGCCAATCAACAGGACATCGGCTTTCTGGTCTATGAGCAGACGCACAAGGTCATTCAACCCTTTCTCCTTCAACAGGCTCTTATAATGCAGGTCAGAAACAAAAGCGATGCGGAATCCTTCAAAAGCGGCCGGTACATCACGGTGAGTGAAATCATACACCTTGATGCGGCTGACTCCCTCATAAGAGGAAGGTACATGAACGGTCTTAACCGTGATTCGCGTACCGCGCTGCACGATTTGCCTGTGGGGCTTCGACGGTTCCTCCTTTTTCGGCTTCCCGGCGGGACGCTTCACTGGCCGGCGACGGACATTACGCAAATCGGACTGGTCGAAAGTAAGCATGGGCGAAAGGGCGGAAGACAAACCGATCGTATCACTTAAACGGGTACTGTCACCCTTCATCACTTGTTGCGGCAGAGACGAGACAAGATTTCTTTTCGACTTACATGACGACAAGAGCAGCAACAAAAGAACAGGTATATAAAATAACTTCTTCATCATAAGCGACTGCAAAGATAGGCATTTTCCGTATCTTTGCCGACAGACGTTGATACTTATTAAAACAGACATGAAAGAGATTAAGCAAAATTCACTCCACGCATGGCTCCTCGCCGCCCGTCCCAAAACATTGACCGGCGCCGTCATCCCCGTACTGACAGGAACTTCCCTTGCACTTGCCGACGGACAGTTCAAAGGCATGGCTGCCTTGCTGTGCCTGCTTTTCGCCTGCGGCATGCAGATAGCCGCCAATTTCATCAATGACCTGTACGATTACCTGAAAGGCACTGACCGCGAAGACCGCCTCGGCCCGGAACGCGCCTGCGCCCAAGGATGGATTACGCCGGAAGCCATGAAACGGGGCATCGGGCTCACGGTCTTCCTGTCTTGCCTCACCGGCTGCGGACTGCTGTATGCATGCCGGGGACAACTGCCATACCACGGCTGGGAACTGGTCTTATTGGGAATGTTTTGCGTCGTATTTGCGTTTCTCTATACCACTGTCCTCTCGTATCAAGGCTGGGGTGACCTGCTGGTATTGATGTTCTTCGGTTTTGTCCCTGTAGGCGGCACTTACTATGTGCAGGCCTATACCATTACGGCGGATGTCATGGTTGCTTCCCTCATCAGCGGACTGGTGACAGACACCTTATTGATAGTGAACAATTACCGGGATCGCGAACAAGATGCCCTCAGTGGAAAACGCACGCTCATTGTGCGGTTCGGTGAACCTCTCGGAAGATACCTGTATCTTGGGCTAGGAATGGCAGCCACCCTCCTCACCCTATGGTTTGCCGTCCGTAACGGCGGGGACATGCAGGGAGAAACCGGCGTATTGTCTTTTGACGTTACCGCCGTACTCCTGCCATTCATTTACCTACTGGCACATGTGCGTACCTGGAAGCGGATGTGTGAAATACGAAGCGGTAAAAAATTAAACAGCATATTGGGCGAGACCTCGCGCAACATGCTGCTTATGGGATTGTTGTTGAGTGCAGTTATCCTGGCTACGTAAGACGATTCATCACCTTCTTCCGTACATCTTTTCGTAGTATTTCTGATAATCACCGCTGGTAACTTCCTCTACCCATTCCTGATTGTTCAGGTACCACACGATGGTCTTGACAATACCCACCTCAAACTTTGTTTCAGGATACCAGCCCAAGGCAGCGGTAATCTTTGTAGGATCGATGGCATAACGCTGGTCATGTCCCAGGCGATCCTTTACAAAAGTAATCAGTTCTTCGTTGATCCAGCTGATGTCAATCTGTCCGTCGGCACCCTTTTCCTTCTTCTTCAAGACTTCACGGTACCTGGGTTCTTCTTCCATCAGACGGCGGATAGTAGAAATAGTCAGCTTCACAATCTCAAGATTGGTCTTTTCATTGTGACCGCCTACGTTATAAACCTCTCCTTCCACACCTTCACGAACCACAAGGTCTATAGCCTTGCAATGGTCTTCCACATACAACCAATCGCGCACATTACTGCCGTCACCATAGACCGGAAGTTTCTTTCCTTCGAGTATATTTTTGATAATCAACGGAATCAGCTTCTCCGGGAAATGATAAGGACCGTAGTTGTTGGAGCAGCGGGTAATGGTTACCGGCATTTTATAGGTATCGTGATACGCCATCACGACCATATCAGCGCTTGTCTTGCTGGCGCTGTACGGGCTATGCGGACAAAGCGGAGTCTGTTCCGTAAAATACCCTTCCGCACCCAATGAGCCGTAAACTTCATCGGTAGATACCTGATGGTAGCGTACCCCCGGACGCCAAGTGGGATAACCGGACGCATCCTTCCCCGTTACCCAGGCACGGCGGGCGGCATCCAGCAGGTTTTGTGTACCCAAGATGTTTGTCATCAGGAAAAGTTGGGGATTCTCAATGCTGCGGTCCACATGGCTTTCGGCCGCAAAGTTCACCACATAATCAAACTTATATTTGGCAAACAGTTCGTCGGCAAGCACACGGTCGCAGATGTCACCTTTTACAAAGATACAACGGTCATCGTCTATGTCATTGGCGATGGTTCCCAAGTTTCCGGCATAAGTAAGAGCGTCCAGTATGACCACTCTAATGTCACTATGTTTCGCCAGAATATATTTGATATAGTTGGCGCCGATAAATCCGGCAGCACCGGTTACGAGATAAGAAGTCATGAGTTTGAGAATTATGAATTTTGAATTTTAAATTTTGCGATATGAGTTCTGGAATCGGCCAGTTCCATCAGATACTTGCCGTACTCGGTCTTGCCAAGCTGCTCGCCCAGACGATACAGCTGGTCGATATCTATCCAGCCTTTGCGCCAGGCAATCTCTTCAATACAGCTGACACGGAATCCCTGGCGGTTCTGGATGGTGGCGACGAAGTTGCTGGCTTCAAGCAGACTGTCACAATTGCCCGTGTCAAGCCAGGCAAAGCCACGGCCGAAGAGCTCCACCTTCAAAGTACCCTCTTCCAGGTAGAGGCGATTCAAGTCGGTAATTTCATATTCACCGCGGGCGGAAGGCTTCAAAGCGGCAGCCTTGGCCGTGACGGTAGAGTCGTAGAAGTAGAGACCGGGAACAGCATAGTTGCTTTTGGGCTGCGCAGGTTTCTCTTCAAGGGAAATGGCCTTTCCGTCGGCATCAAACTCCACTACACCGTATGCACGGGGATCTTTCACGTAATACCCGAAGATGCAAGCCCCCTTGTCAATGGAAGCGGCACGTTTCAGCATGGCCGAAAAGCCCTGTCCATAAAACATATTGTCACCTAAGATCAAGCAGCCAGGACCGCCGTCCAGAAATGCGGCGCCCAGGACAAAAGCCTGCGCCAATCCGTTGGGATTCTCCTGTATCTTATAAGAAAAGGACATGCCGAGTTCTTCACCGGTTCCCAACAGTTCACGGAACATGGGCAAATCACGGGGGGTAGAAATGATCAGGACTTCACGTATGCCCGCCAGCATCAGCGTGGAAAGCGGGTAGTAAATCATGGGCTTGTCATAGACAGGCATTATCTGCTTTGAGATAGCCTTGGATAACGGATAGAGACGAGTGGCGCTGCCACCTGCAAGAATAATTCCTTTCATATTTCAGTTCTTTTTTCGGTGATACATCAAACGGAGAATAAAATAAGAAGGAGGACGATGCCCCACGGCTCTAACTTGCTATTCAAGTTGCAAAGATAGTGTAAACCGAATGCAGTACAAAATAAATTAAATTATTTTTAATTCTAAGCTACCGCCCGGATCCGTTTCCGTCACCCCGCCAATTCTATCACCTCCAGGTCTTTGAAAGTACCGTTGTCTATCACAAACCGGACCATTGTACGTACTTTATGAAAACCGGAAATGCCTGCCGCCCCCGGATTGATATGAAGCATGCCCAACGTCTTGTCGTACTTCACCTTCAGAATATGGGAATGCCCGCTGACAAACAATTTTGGCGGGCGCACCAGGATGCTGCCTTGTATGGAAGGATCGTATTTGCCCGGATAACCGCCGATGTGCTTCATCAGCACTTCCGCCCCATCTACCGTAAAGCGCAGAATCTGCGGATAGAGTTGACGAATCTCCTGCCCGTCGATATTGCCATATACCGCCCGGAACGGACGGAATGCAGCCAGCTTCTGCGCTACTTCCAGTGAACCGATGTCACCGGCATGCCATATTTCATCGCACGATTCGAAATATTGCAGATACTTCTCGTCCCAATAACCGTGCGTATCTGATAATAAACCAATTTTTGTCATCTTTCTATTGTTTATTAGGACAAAGGTAATTATATTTGGGAAAGTTTAAATAGGAGGGTGTGCTTTATGATTTCTTTTAGGCACTTTTTACACCTCTCCCTTAACCTTAGCATTATGGAAAACAGATATTTCAAACGCGATATCAGCTGGCTGTCTTTCAACTACCGTGTACTGTTGGAAGCCGAAGACGATTCCTTGCCGCTGTATGAGCGCATCAACTTTATTTCTATATATTCTTCCAACCTGGAGGAGTTCTACAAGATACGCGTGGCCGACCATAAAGCCATAGCAACAGGGGCTGCACACAACGATGAAGAGTCCGTACAATCCGCCATCGAACTGGTTGGAGAGATCAACAGGGAAGTAAACCGCCAGCTGGAGGAACGTATCCGCATCTACGAAGAAAAGATACTGCCCGCCTTGCGGAAACACCATATCATCTTTTACCAAAGCCGCAATGTGGAGCCTTTCCACCGGGAGTTCCTGCGCAAGTTCTTCCGGGAAGAGATTTTCCCGTACCTGGCTCCCGTGCCGGTGAGCAAAGACAAGGTCATCTCTTTCCTGCGCGACAACCGGCTTTACCTGGCCGTGCGCCTTTATCTGAAAGGCGTGCCTGCCGGTTCACCCGACCGCACACAGTACTTTGTCATGAAACTGCCTTACAGCAAGGTGCCCCGTTTCATCGAATTGCCCAAAGTCGGGAAGAATTACTACCTGATGTTTATCGAAGACATCATCAAAGCCAATATAGACACCATCTTCCCCGGCTACGAGGTAGAGAGCAGCTACTGCATCAAGATTTCACGCGATGCGGATATCCTGATAGACGATGCCGCCAACACTTCCGAAATCATAGAGCAGGTAAAGACCAAGGTGAAGAAACGCAAAATCGGAGATGTCTGCCGTTTTGTCTATGACCGTGCCATGCCGCAGGACTTCCTGGATTTCCTGGTAGATGCCTATCATATAGACCGGAGGGAACTGGTGCCGGGCGACAAGCATCTCAATATGGAGGACTTGCGGCACTTGCCCAATCCCAACCATACCGTACGCCCCATCAAAAAGCCGCAACCCATGAAGCTGACCTGCCTGGACGAACGGGAATCCATCTTCCGGTATGTAGAGAAGAAGGATTTGCTGCTGCACTATCCCTACCACTCTTTCGACCACTTCATACATTTCTTATATGAAGCGGTACACGAACCTACCGTACGCGAAATCATGGTTACCCAATACCGTGTGGCGGAAAACTCCACGGTCATCAATACCCTGATAGCCGCCGCACAGAACGGGAAGAAAGTGACCGTATTCGTTGAACTGAAGGCACGCTTCGACGAAGAGAACAACCTTGCCACCGCCGAAATGATGAAAGCCGCCGGCATCAATATCATCTACAGCATACCCGGACTGAAGGTCCATGCCAAAGTGGCCCTCATACTACGCTGCGACAAAGAAGGGCACAAGCTGACCAGTTATGCCTACATCAGCACCGGAAACTTCAACGAGAAGACCGCCACCCTCTATGCGGACAGCGGACTTTTCACCTGCAATCCTGTTATCGTCAATGATCTGCACAACCTGTTCCGCACCCTGAAAGGAAAAGAAAACCCTGTTTTCCACCGCCTGCTGGTGGCGCGGTTCAATCTGATACCGGAACTGAACCGGCTGATCAACCATGAGATGGAACTGGCACAAAGCGGAAAACGGGGCAGAATCATCCTTAAGATGAATGCCTTACAAGATCCGGCCATGATAGAGCGCCTCTACGAGGCATCGCAGGCAGGAGTGGAAATAGACTTGATTGTACGCGGCATCTGCTGTCTGATACCCGGACAACCGTACAGCCGCAACATCCGGATAACCCGTATCGTAGATACTTTCCTGGAGCATGCCCGCATCTGGTACTTCGGCAATGGAGGTGACCCCAGACTTTTCCTCGGTTCGCCGGACTGGATGCGCCGTAACCTGTACCGCCGCATCGAAGCCGTCACTCCCATATTGGACCCGGACCTGAAACAGGAGCTGACAGACATGCTCTCCATACAACTGTCCGACAAGAGAAAAGCCTGCTTTGTGGATGACCGCTTACGGAACCGCTGGAAGTCAAGCCGTCCGCAGAAAGAAAAGACCCGGTCGCAATACACCTTTTACGAATACCTGAAACAGAAATAGATAACCGGACATCATTCGTTTCGTAACATTTCTGTAACATGTATGACACTTCCCTGCAACACAATTTACGTTCCTTTGCAGCGGAAACAAAATACATATTTATGGAAACAATCTATTTAGGTATCGTAGTCTTTCTGTTCGTACTTGCGATTTTCGATCTTGTAGTAGGAGTCAGCAACGATGCGGTTAACTTTCTTCAATCGGCTGTCGGAGCAAAGGCAGCCTCTTTCAAGACCATACTGTTCATAGCAGGTATCGGTGTATTTATCGGCGCTGCGCTAAGTAACGGTATGATGGATATTGCACGACATGGCATCTACCAACCAGAACATTTCTATTTTGCCGAAATCATGTGCATATTACTTGCCGTCATGCTGACGGATGTCGTACTGTTGGATGTCTTCAACACAATGGGCATGCCTACCTCCACCACCGTTTCTATGGTGTTCGAGTTGCTGGGAGGTACATTCGCACTGGCACTTATCAAGGTTTACAACAGCGACACGCTCGGGTTCGGCGACCTTATCAACACAGACAAAGCCCTGTCCGTCATCATGGGTATCTTCCTTTCCGTAGCCATCGCGTTCTTCTTCGGTATGCTGGTACAATGGCTGGCACGTATCGTCTTTACTTTCAACTACAAGAAAAAGATGAAGTACAGCATTGCCCTGTTCGGTGGTATCGCCGCCACTTCCATCATCTACTTCATGCTGATAAAAGGATTGAAGGACAGCTCGTTCATGACCCCCGAAAACAAACACTGGATACAAGACAATACGGGAATGCTGATTACCTGTTGTTTCGTGTTCTTCACCATTCTGATGCAGATCCTGCACTTATGCAAAGTCAACATATTCAAAGTAGTGGTACTGATGGGTACATTCTCGCTCGCCCTTGCTTTTGCAGGCAATGACTTGGTCAACTTTATCGGTGTGCCTCTTGCCGGCTATTCTTCATTCATCGATTATACGACCAACGGTACGGCAGCCGGAGCCGACGGCTTCCTCATGAGCTCCCTCCTCGGCCCTGCCAAAACCCCTTGGTACTTCCTTATCGGTGCAGGAGCCATCATGGTCTATGCACTTTGCACTTCCAAAAAAGCACATAATGTAATCAAGACTTCCGTTGACCTCTCCCGCCAGGATGAAGGTGAAGAGAATTTCGGCAGTACTCCCATCGCCCGTACACTGGTACGTTTCAGCATGACACTTGCCAACGGAATTTCCAAAATGGCTCCCGAAAGCACCAAGCGCTGGATAAACCACCGCTTCCAGAAAGACGAAGCCATCATTGCAGACGGTGCGGCTTTTGACCTGGTACGCGCTTCCGTCAATCTGGTATTGGCAGGTTTGCTCATCGCATTGGGTACTTCCTTGAAACTGCCTCTTTCTACCACCTACGTCACATTCATGGTAGCGATGGGTACCTCGCTTGCCGACCGTGCCTGGGGACGTGACTCGGCCGTATTCCGCATCACCGGTGTATTGAGCGTCATTGGCGGATGGTTCATCACAGCCGGTGCGGCCTTCACCATCTGTTTTTTCGTAGCAATGCTGATTCACTTCGGCGGCACCATTGCCATCATCGCCCTTATCGGCCTCGCCGTATTCATGCTGATCCGCAGCCAGATCATGTATAAAAAGCGCAAAGAGAAAGAAAAAGGCAACGAAACGCTGAAACAACTGATGCAGAGCACCGACAATCACGAGGTTCTTGAATTGTTGCGCAAACATACCCGCGAAGAGCTTACCAAAATACTCGCCTTTACGGAAGAGAACTTCGAACGTACCGTCACTTCCTTCCTGCATGAAAACCTGCGTGGCCTACGCCGTGCGATGGGATCCGTCAAATTCGAGAAACAGCTCATCAAGCAGATGAAGCGTACGGGCACGCTTGCCATGTGCCGCCTTGACAACAACATCATATTGGAAAAGGGGCTCTATTACTACCAAGGCAACGATTTCGCCAGCGAACTGGTATATAGCGTAGGACGTCTTTGCGAACCCTGCCTGGAGCACATTGACAATAACTTCAAGCCGCTTGATGCCATCCAGAAAGGCGAATTTGCCGATGTGACGGAAGATATCAACTATTTATTGCAGGTATGCCGCCATAAACTGGAAACGAACGACTACCATGACCTTGAGACGGAAATACGTAAAGCCAATGACCTCAACGGACAGCTTGCCCACTTAAAACGTGAAGAATTGCAACGCATCCAGACTCAAAGCGGCAGCATCAAAGTCAGCATGGTTTACCTGACCATGATACAGGAAGCCCAGAATGTAGTGACTTACACAATCAATTTGATGAAGGTAAGCCGCAAGTTCCAGGCAGAAGAATAAATAAACCATCAATAAATCACGAAGGGCAGATTGGATTCGATATCACAATCTGCCCTTCTTTTATATGGCCTTACTTACAACTTTATTCTAGCGGCGGAGTTTTCAGTTTAATGTCGGTCCAATCCGTCCACGTGGGAGAAGCCATATACTGCGGCTCCTGCATCTTGCCAATCAAGGCAGTGGCCTTCTTAACCTCGGCATTGGTCTTTTCGAACAATTGCTTCATGGTAAGGTCCCCCTTCGCATCCTTAATGGCCTTTATCAGGAAATAAGTATAATAACCTTGCTTCTTGGCATGATAGACACTGGATGTCTGGTCACCGCTACTGGAAGAAAAACTCAAGGTATGCCCCTGCGGTAAACCTACCTTTGGAACTACACGTACCCCCTTCTGCGCAAGCAACGGAGCGGCACTCTTATAACCGCCGCTGAAACATGCGTCCAGGAATACGTATGCACCCTTGATGGGATATGTGGCCAGCCGTTTGTACAAATCGGCCAGAGAGATACCCAGACGGATGTTCTTGCCTGTGATATCCACCGGCAACAAATAAGGTTCTTTGGTAGCCTCATCATTGTTGCCATGTCCCGAATAATAGAATATCAGTTCTGCCTCCGGATCCGTACTTGCCATATTCACCAGCCAATCGAGCTGTTCATGCATCATACCGGCAGTGGCATTGGGAACAATCTTTATCTGCCCGTCGGGTACGCCAAAGGTGCGGACACAATATTCACGGAACAGCATAGCGTCATTTACCGCATAGGGAACATTGATTTCGGCATTGGCACCGGTCATGCTATAATCCTCATTACCGATAATCAAGGCATAACGGTGACGGTTCACAGCTCCCACCGGAACATCTTCCAGCAACTCGCTATGGAAACCAATCTGGAAATCTTTGGCCTCCACCTTGCGTGTTGCCACATTTCCATTAATCTTAATAGAACTGGAAGCAGTCAGATATTCACCTACCTTCACCTTATAGGCTTCACTCAGATAAGAAGAACGGCTGTCCTCACTCACACTTACCATTACGGCGATAGAATCCCCGTCAAAACGCTTGTTCACAAGAAAGCCATAATCCAGCGTCGCTACATCCCCCGGAGCGATACTGTCAATGGTCATTTCCGGGGTATCGGTAGTAAAGATATTGTTGGGCAGCTTAAAATTCAGCTTCACTTTATGGGCAGTCTTCGTTCCGAAGTTCTGCACCGCCAAAGTCAGTTTACCGTTCTTGCCCAATGTGATGGATGAGCCTTCGGATGCAAAGAACTGGTGGTCTGCTATCCGCAGGCGCGGCATGGCATATTCCTGCGTGTTGACAATCAGTTCGGCAGGATCGGCATCGAAGCCGTTCGCCTCAAACGCATAAATGTTAATCTTGGCCAGAGAGGTCGGCATCTCTTTCTTCACTAAATAGCGGAAAGTATATTCCTTGGAAGTTCCTGCCGGTATATTACCGCCGTCCAGCTCGCGCGGGCCGTCAAAAAACTCATCGAAGCCTTGCTGTTCGGAAAGGCGGAGGCGAAGGTTATAAGCATCTCCCTGGCCCTTGTTCTCGATGGTGAACTGTATGGCAAAGCTTTCGCCCGCATCAATTACCTTATTTTTGTTACCATCCATAAAGCTATCCACACGGATAACCAGCATGGCCGGATCCACCGGTACCGGGGCAGATTCCTGCTGCTGTGCCACCGCTTCGGTCTTCTTCAGAGCTTCATTATAAGCCATCAACCGGGAAGGGAAAGAAGCATATGAGGCACCATCGGTGATAATCTTCATCAACACCTCGTATTCGGCTTTCATATCCATATACTGATATACGCCGGCCAATCCCTGCATATACATCTTGGAGGCAGGCTCCTTCTCCAGGATTTTCAGGAACTGGTCCTTGGCATCCAGCAGGTAGCCGGAAGCGCGCTGACGAACCAGGGCATACTCCGTATCATTGGCAATGGTAGCCCCGTTGTTTACAATCTCTGTCGCCACATTGAAATTGGCACGCGCCACTCCCGTCAACAATTCAAAACTGTTGGGATACAGCGCATAGAGACGTTTGTAAATATCCAGTGCCTCCAGATTCTTCCCCTGGCGTTCCAGGATACGCGCCTTGATAGGCAATACCTTGTCATTATTGGGATCGACCGTCAAAATACGGTCGATGGCAGCCAACAACTTAGGCATATTGTTGGTGGCAATATGTACGTTCACCAGGTTATAGAGAAAATCAAGCGAGACAGGATATTTGGCAATTGCCTTTTCCAGGATTTTTTCCTGTTCGTCATAGTTCTTCTGTGCCTGGTAAATCATGTTCATGTACACATAGCAATCCTTTTCCTGCGCATCCACACCGGTATTCAGATACTCTTGAAAATACTTCAACGCCTGGGAGTACTTCTGCAAGTTATAGGCCGACACCGCGGCATAATATACCACCGAAGCATAACGGCTGTCTTTCGGTAGCAACTCGCTACGGAAAATCTTCAATTGCGGCATTTCAATATACGCAGCCGCAAAATCAAGTGCCTTGGAAGGCTGTTTCTGCTCCGAATAGTAAACGGCACCATTCAGCAGATAAGGATACATGGCACGCAAACGGTTCTTGGCGCCGCTCAAATACTGACCGTTATCCGGTGCTTCGACTACCTTTATGAACTGTCCGTAACTATCCAGCAGATAAGTGTACATCGCAGTTACGTTTGTCCCTTTATCGCGCTCACTTTCAAAAAGCACATATTGTTGGTTGGCGCGTTTGGAAGCGGTGGCGGCATCTTGTGCCGCCACCTTCATCCACGCTCCCAACACGAGAATGGTTGTCAGTATGAAAAGTTTCTTCATATCTAGTCTGTTTTTCTATTTATCCAGTAATGTTTATTTTACCGGGAAGGCGTCCATGATTACAAATTCCACATTAATCTTACGGAACTCACCCCCGCGCTCTTTGGCAACTTCCACATGATATTCATATTCATTCCTGGTATTCTCCAAAGTAGCGACATTCTTTTCAATGTAGTTCTTTACCCCGGCAGCACGCATCAACGCCAACTGCTCGTTGCTTGTGATACCCGATGCCTTTGTAACCGTAATATTGTCAAGGTTACCGTCCTTGTAGTAAGGTTCATCCGTATATTCACCATATTGCCCGCCGTAGGCTATACGTCCGCGGATTGGACTGGCATCGGCAGAACCGGTAATAATCACCTTCACCTGCTTGCCTTCAGACAAATATTTGGCGAAATCACCTTCAAAAGCATTCTTGATGATCTTCATCAGGGACATGGCCGCATTGGAACGTTCAATATTATAGCCGCCCGACGGGAAATCCTCTTTGGCGGAGAACTCTTTGTTGATAACTTCGTATTGATAACCAACCTTATAGTTCAGAATCTTGTTACCGTCAGCATCCACCCCCGGAACAACCTCCGTCTTCACGTCAATCTGCGTGTTTTCGGTAATCAGCTTATCTTGTTTCTTTTCTTCGATAACAGCTTCCTTGATCTCCTTCAGCTGTATTTCTTCACGGCTTGCCTGTTGCATCACTTCCAGAGGAACAAAATTGTCGTCAGCTTCCAAAGCCGTCAATTTGGTACGCCCGATGTTATCATAGATATAAACCTTATTGGTCGTTTCGTTACGGACCTCAACGTATGCCAGCTCGAATTCATCCTTGTCATTCAAGACATAGACCACGTTATCGAATTTCAAGTTCTTGCTGTCCTTGAAGTCTCCGGCCTCATCGGCAGGCACCTCCAACGAAATGGAAGGCAATGAATGGAAGCCAATATTCAGCATGCTCTTGGAAGCATCATAGTCGCCTACAAAAGGATTCTCGATGGAAATACGGTCACCGGCCAACTCGGTAGCCACTTCCTGAGCGAACAACTGCTGTTGCTTCAAGCGTGTCTCATCATTTACACGGATGGCATAATCCTCCATGGACTCACCCTGCATCATCTTTACCCATTCATTCATCTTGGCATCCACTTCCTTACTCATCAATTTGCCGAAGAAAGGATTCAAGCCATTAGCATCCCAGAAGACAAGGTCTTTCTGGCGGTTGGATATCATAAAGACATCGCTATTCTGCTTGTTGATAAAGAAACGGTTGCCTGCCACACCTCCGACAGCTTCATCCAACGTTTGTTCCACCGCACTGTTCTTGAGGTTCATAATGACAATCGCATTGTCATCTTTCACCACGCTGACATATTTTCCTTCCGGATGGAAAGACGGGCAAGACAACTTGCCTCCAATCTTGTCGAAGATATCCACCTTGTCCCAGTTCTTGGTATCAAGAATGGTCAAACGGCTGTCGTCCGTCACAACCGCCAGTTGCGAAGCATCGGCTGAAAACTCCATACCGGTCACCATGCCGGTCATCGGAATGGAAGTACGGAGCTGCTTCGTCTGGAAATTCCATACATCAATGTTCTTTCCTGTCCCGGCAGCAATAAAATAGTTGTTGGAACTCATAGCCAATACAGTAGCCGGAGCCTTGCCTTGGATGTATGCCTGTGGCAGATACTCTTTTGTATCATAAACGATAATCTCACCCAAAGAGTTGGAAACGATAAAATTACGGGCATCTGCACCATAGCACATGGTAATGGACACAATGTCGCCTTTGGAAGCGTCTTTCATCAGTTCCGCACCGGCTTCGCCCGGCAACACAAACTCCAGATTCCGCCTGTCCTTCAATCCTTTCCGTTTGTCCTTCAGTTCAAACAGCTTCTTGTTGCGGTCACGGAAAGAATAAATGCAAATATCTTTCTTGCCGCGGCGCAATGCCAAAGAACTGCCCGTAGGATTGAACACTATCTGGTCGATATCCCTCAGATCGACAACAGGTATATCCCGCAGTGTAAACAAAGAACCATCAGACAAAAAAGCGGTACAAAACGTGGTATTGTCAAAGGCAGTAATACGTTTCCCGGAAGGAAAACTCCTTTTCACTTCTACCTGGGCCATTACCTGCCCGCAGAACAAAGCACCCACAAAAAGCATGGCAATGCCTTTGGCAGGAGTGTTCCATAATCTCATCTCATTCATAACCTCTATCGTTTAAAGTAAACCATGTTTATATGTACTTGCAAATATAAACATTAATTTCCTATCACAGAGCCAACCTTTTCCTGTTTTTTTTATTATAAATAGGTTTATCTGTACTAAAGTGATGAAAAAAAATATCAAGAGGGTCAAAAAGATAGCCAAGTTACCAGAGCAAAAATCACGGTTTTCCGTGACAACACTTATATTTTTTTCAATCCTATCTTCTCGGCCCGTTGTAACATAAAAGTACGCGCAGCTTCATATTCATTGGGTATTACTCCGTCCAAAATAGCATCTTTAATTGCACTTTTCAACGCACCGACCTCCCGGCAAGGCGTCAAGCCGAATGTTTCCATTATTTCCTCACCGCTGACAGGAGGCTGGAAATTGCGTATCCGGTCACGTTCCTCCAGATCTTTCAACTTTTGGCGTACCAACTGAAAGTTATTCAAGAAACGCTTCTTACGTTCCATGTTCTTTGAAGTGATATCGGCCTCGCACAGAGTCATGAGGTCATCGATGTCATCCCCCGCCTCGAACAGCAGACGGCGGACTGCAGAATCGGTCACCACATCATCCGCTATCACGATAGGACGCATGTGCAGGCTCACCAACTTCTGCACGTACTTCATCTTCTCGTTCATGGGCAGCTTCATCTTCCGGAAGATCTCCGGTATCATCTTCTCGCCGATAAAATTATGATTATGGAATGTCCATCCGGCACGAGGTTCCCAACGCTTGGTTACAGGCTTGGCGATATCATGCAGAAGGGCCGCCCAGCGCAACCAGAGGTTATCGGTCTTCTTGCTGATATTATCAAGCACTTCGAGCGTATGGTAAAAGTTGTCTTTATGTGCCCTTCCATTACGGGTTTCCACCCCTTGCAAGGCTACCAACTCCGGGAAAATAAGTTCCAGCAAACCACTGCGGTCTAGGTCTATGAACCCCTTGGAAGGTACCGGAGAAAGAAGTATCTTATTCAATTCATCCGCAATGCGCTCTTTGGATATGATGGAAATGCGGTCACGGTTACGCTGCAAAGATTCGAACGTGACATCATCTATGTAGAAATTCAGCTGCGTGGCAAAACGGATACAACGCATCATGCGCAAAGGGTCGTCACTGAAAGTAATGTCCGGATCGAGCGGGGTACGGATGGTTTTCTCTTTCAGGTCCTCCATCCCGCCGAAAGGATCGACCAACTCGCCGTAACGGGCACTGTTGAGGCAGACAGCCATTGCATTGATGGTAAAGTCACGCCGGTTCTGGTCATCTTCCAAAGTACCGTCCTCTACGATGGGCTTACGGGAATCATGTGTATAGGATTCTTTACGGGCTCCCACGAACTCCACTTCCGTACCGTGATATTTTAATTGCGCCGTCCCGAAATTCTTAAAGACAGAGACATGCGCCCCGCGTCCCAAGCTTCTGCCCAGCGCCTCGGCCATGGCAATGCCACTGCCCACTACCACTACATCAATATCTTTGGATGGACGTTGCAGGAAAATATCGCGTACATATCCTCCCACCACATAGCATTCCAGTCCCAGTTTATCTGCCGTCCCGGATATCCGCTTGAATATGTCGTCACTGAAATGTTGTTTCAGTTCTTCTACCGTCAATTCTATCATTTGTCAATAAATCATTTTTTGAAAGGGCAAAGATACGGATATTATTTCTATTTTTGTTCCCGGAAACTCCAAGAACAAGAAATATGAAGAAAGCAGCATTACTTGCGTGCCTGTGCTGCACGCTCTTCGCTTGCGAAGATATAGAGAAAAAAGCCGGTGAAAAACTGCAAGCCGCCCGCCTGGCGTTTGAACAAGGCGACTATAGCGAAGCAAAAAAACAGATCGACAGCATCAAGATCCTTTATCCCAAAGCTTTTGAAACCCGCCGTGCCGGAATCGGGCTGATGCAAGAAGTGGAACTGAAGGAGCAGGAACAGAGCCTGGCTTACCTGGATAGCATGCTACAGGTAAAACAACAAGAGTTCGATGCCGTCAAAAGCAAGTTTGCCTTTGAAAAAGATGCCGAATACCAGAAAACAGGCAATTACCTGCATCCCGCACAAGTGATAGAAAAGAACCTGCACCGCTCTTTCCTCCGCTTTCAAGTAGATGAAAACGGCGTAATGAGCATGACCTCCATCTATTGCGGTTCCCGTAACATTCACCACGTAGCGGTCAAGGTAATCGCTCCCGACGGCAGTTTCGCGGAAACGCCCGCTTCCAAAGACAGCTATGAAACCACCGACCTGGGAGAAAAAATAGAAAAAGCGGATTACAAAATGGGTGAAGACGGCAATGTCATGGGGTTCCTTTATCTGAACAAGGATAAAAACATAAAAGTCAATTACCTGGGAGAGCGCCCGTATTCCACCCACATGACCGTTGCCGACCGCCAGGCATTGGCCAGCGTTTATGAATTAGCGCAATTGCTGTCTTCCATGGCAGAAATCAAGAAAAACATGGAAGAGGCCAACCTCAAAATCGGGTTCGTGAAAAAGAAAATGGAAGAGAGGAAGGCATAGGCCTCATTTAACGCCTTATATTCCAAGCATTTGCGTCCACCCGTTTGCACCCTATTTTTTGCGCCACTTTTTGGACACGCTTTGCGCCATAGTTTTGCATTGCAGCACAGTACTTTACAAAAGTTTTGCGCCACCCTTTGCGCCACCAAACGGACACAACATAACTAATAAGAAGATAAGATATACTATCCGTATATCTAGGGGGGAACGAACCGGAAGGACTGTTCTTGAAATAACCGGCCGAGAAACAGGAGGATAGGAACGCATGATGCGTTGCCCCTAAACGGATGATGCATTCGGGTGAAACGCATGATGTGTTCAAGCCCGACAGATGATGTGGTTTTTCTATTTGCATAACTCTATGGTCTTTAGTTCAAATTCACGCAAAGATAAGGAACGGACACATCGAAACCAAAACAAAAACTTACACGGGCAAAACCGCACTTATTCCACGCTGTTATCGGATTATTCTTTCCACCTTTGTGGCAGAAGCAACGAGTAAAGCAAGGAGGATGCGTAAAGAAAGCCTGCGGCTATAATAACTTTATTACTAATAACATTGTTAGTAATCATACTATTTCACATCTTTGCACCTAAATAACATTTGAAGATTATGGAGAATAAGCCTTTTATATTCGGTGTTGCTACATCAGGCGATAATTTTACCGACCGGGAGAAAGAAACGGGGCGTCTGTTGCTGAATTTTCAGCATGGCGTGAATACCGTACTGATTTCACCCGTTGTTGGGGCAAGACTTCGCTGGTGCAGAAAGTATGCCGTTTGGCTCAATCCGATAAACTGAAAGTCGTGTATCTTGATATTTTCTCGTGCCGCAGTGATAAGGATTTCTACGACGCATTTGCGGCTGCAGTTCTCAAACAAACATCTTCGAAACTGGATGAATGGCTGGAAAATACCAGCTCGGTTCGTCTGCAAATGTAAGTATTGTGAAAAAAGCATTAATCAAAAAGGAATTTATAGAGGTCGAGAAACGACAAGTTGTCATTCCCGATCCGGTAATGAAAGTATGGCTAAAAAAGGAATTAGGAATATAATATGGATTTTCATGCCTTATTCATCTACATAAGTTGTACTATGTGATAGGGCGTCTTCTGAAAAAGAGCCCCATTTCTATACACAAACGGCTCTCCATGCAGCGTATATCCCAAACGGCATGCAATGCCAAGATAAGATGAAAGCTGAAAAGACTTCTTTAACTTTAGATTCAAAACAAGAAAGCGTGGAACTGCAATATATGTTTTGACTAAGGGTTTGAAAACTCGAAAATGAAAAGAAAAGCATAACAAGTGCAAATATAACCACTAATATACAGCATTTTATGTGGTATCAGATTCGGGATTGAGATTTTAATTTGTCTTAATCCGTTTCAAGTTTCTTCGGGATATATGGGAACATTATCGGGAATTATATATACCTTTGCAATGTAATTCAAAAGCACACCGAACATGAAAGTTTCCGTCTATCTGAAAAAGAACGATTCTGCGACATCGAACATCTGCTTCCGTGTCCGGGAGAAAAATGTGGATATAAAAGTCGTTTCTCCCCTTACCGTATATGACAAGTATTGGGACGCCGACACCCTCAGTTATAAACGCACTACGGCTGTATCTGCCACCGAGCAGAAACGGCTACCCGAACAGATTGCTTCCATTATAGAGAATGTCGAAAAAACCTTTTCGGACAAGGCAGACAGCAAATGGCTGAAGCAGGTCATAGAGGATGTGCTGTATCCGGCACGTGCCTTCGAGCGCAACCATCCGAACCTTCTTAGCCGCATCCGGGAATATTTAGAGAAATTTGACGGTGCAGACAGGACCAAGGAGCATATCATCCGTTTCGGGCGCAAGATGTCGCGTTACCACGACTACCAAAGGGAGATATTGGGCAACCGTGATTTCATGCTCTTTGTGGAGACGGTCACACTGGAGCAAATGAACGATTTCCGGGATTATGTTGCAAATGAATACCAGTTACAACAGGAACATCCCGATTTCTATGATTCTCGTATGCTCATCAAACGCAAATCCAGGTCGCTTTCCGGCACTACCGTCATCAACATCATGAACCTTTTCTGTACTTTCCTGCACTGGTGCAAGAAAATGAAGTATTCCGACAACGAGGTCTATGCGCTCTACGGCTGCAAGGAGCCGACATACGGCGCCCCGTTCTACCTTACATCGGAAGAGAGGAATATTCTTTACGATGCGGATTTGAGTAACAATCCAAAGCTGGCGGTCATCCGTGATATTTTCGTGTTCCACTGTTACATTGGCTGCCGTGTGGGGGATTTATACAGACTAACAAGAGCCAACATCAAGGACGGATTTCTGGAATACATGCCACAGAAGACCAAGAAATGCCAGGCGAAGACAGTCAGAGTACCGCTGCATGAAAAAGCATTGAAGATACTGGAACACTATAATGCCAGTGCCGATAAATTACTTCCGTTCAAGCCTATAAATACTTATAATCTTGGCATAAGGGAACTTTTGAAGCATTGCGGCATAGACCGTATGGTCACCATCCTTGACACGCACGGCTACAATACCGTGCAAAAGCCTTTATATGAGGTGGCCAGTAGCCATACGGCAAGAAAGACTTTTGTAGGTAACCTCTACAAGCAAGTGCCCGACCCGAATTTGATAGCGTCCATGTCGGGGCACGTGGAGGGCAGCAGGGCGTTCAACCGTTACCGCACCATAGACGATGACATGAAGCGCAAACTGGTAGAAATGATAAATTAGGAAACTCAAAAAGGATATATATAATGAAAGTAACGGCATTCATCAGAAAGACATCGGCCAAGAACAACGTGACGGATCTGGCACGTGTCTATTTCCGTGTCCGGGACATTGGCGGAGTTGACATCAAAGCGGCAAGCGAGCTTTCCATCAATCCGAACCACTGGAGTGCAGAGAAGCAGGGCTACAAACCGCGTGTAGCTTTAGTATCAGAAGAGAAGCGGATGAACTTCGACAAGGACATCCAGCAGATAACCCACCTTATCGCCAAAGAATACCACCGTGGCGTGGACGGCAACTGGCTGAAAGGTCTGATAGAGGAATACCATCATCCCAACATCAACACAAGGGGCGGCAACAAGGCCGACGAATATCTGTTGTCGTACCAGATACAAAAATATATCGACGAGACTCCGCTTGCGCACGACAGCATGAAGCACCATCAGGACAATCTTAACAAGGTGCTTCGCTACGAGCGTTTCCGGCACGAAGTCATGCACCAGCGAGGCTTCCGCCTCTGTATTGACTCCATCACGGCAGACGATATAAGGGATTTCAAGTTCTGGATGCAGGAGGAACACAGGTATGTGGACATGTATCCGGTATTCTATCAGAATGAACCGCGCCGCAATGTCGAGCAGAAACGCTCCGAAAACAGTATGTCTGGAAGCCTCTACCGCATCCGTACCGTCATCAAGTGGTGCATCAAACGTGGGCTGACAAGAAACAATCCGTTTGACCAGTACCAGATAACCCAGCCGATGTATGGCGACCCGTTCTATCTTACCCTTGAAGAGAGGGACAAGGTGTACTATGCCGATTTGAGCGGGTTAAGTCCCGTCTATGCCGTCTATCGAGACATATTCATGTTCCAGTGCCTGATCGGTTGCCGCGTCAGCGATTTGAACAGGCTGACCAAGGCAAATATCGTTGACGGATGCGTGGAATATATACCGCAGAAGACCAAACTGGAACACGCCAACACAGTACGAGTACCACTCAACCAGAAGGCATTGGATATATTGGAGCGTTACAAGGATTTGGAGAATGCTCTGCTGCCTAGGTTTTCCCACTTCGGCTATAACAGCAAGATAAAGCAAATCCTCAAACACGTGGGCATAGACCGTATGGTCAGGGTGCTTGACCCGAAGACACGCGAGGATGTGGCACGGCCTCTATACGAGGTGGCGACTACCCACACGGCACGGAAGACTTTTATAGGCAACCTTTACAAGCAGGTCAAAGACCCGAACCTAATTGCCTCCATGTCGGGGCATTCGGAAGGAAGCCGCGCCTTTGCCCGTTACAGGCATATCGATGACGAAATCAAGAAAGAACTGGTAAACCTGCTGGATTAGAATCACCTGTTCATTGTATTTTATTCTTTCCCTATGTTACATTTATAACCAACTACTTGCAGATAACACTATGGCTGAATCCCGATTGACATACGACCAATTCAAGGCTAACATTCTCCAGTGGAAGAACAGCCACAGGGAAGAATACAACCGCTTCGCTCGTCTGATGACAAACGGGGACGAAAGGCAATATCTCTCCATCTGTCGTGCCATCTTCAAACAGCTGCCCAAGGTCAAGACGGAATGGGAGTTATGCTGGGACGATGACAACAAGGATGATTTTAACGATATAGACCTGCTGTTCAATGAGGAAGCTGTGCCGGAGCAGATTGTAGAGGCATACCAGAAACAGAGGGATGAAAATAAGTCATCCGATAAAACAGACACAAGATTCTGGGACAAGGTCAAATCCTTTTTTAGCGGCAAGTCCGAGAGGCACGGCGTCATCCTCTCCGCACCGCTTGTACTAAGTTGGCTGTATTACGGAAAGAGTTTTGAGGCAATGGTCAGTATGGTCAACAAGCAGGCTGCCAATCCTGAGGCGGACAGAATGGACAGGCAGAGTTGTTCTTGGGTAGCCAAACGGATAATACAGGTATCCATCAAAAACGGTTTCCGCACGCAATCTGACTGGGACAGGTACTTTTCCATGAACGATGCCATTGAAAAGGGCAATATCGGAGAATGGGCGTTGCGGTTCGTTACAGATGAAACGGACACAGACAATGACAATAACGTCAGTGCGACAAATTTAGAGAAAGCCAAAATTGATGCAACAACAGCACTGCGCACAGCCGGAAGGAAAAAGATACAGGAGCAGCCACTTGCAGAATATCTTGATAGCAAGAACAAGGATGCTGTTATAAGTTGCATCCGCAATTTTGTTACCGTCAACACAAGTGCCGTCCATCAGGCACTGCCGTTCTATGTATTGAAGGAGTTGCGTTTGGTTGCAGGTATGCATACAGCCAAGGAATACAGCATCGGACTTACCTTGCAGTTTCCGGATTTGCTGACACTGAAAAGCGAAAGTGCCATACGGCAGGCTGTCGGATTTCTGAAAACGGCAAGGCACGTCATCAAGGATGGCAAAGACCAGTCGGCTCCGCTAATCGAAAGTGACGAAAACCAGGAACTGTATCAAAAATTGGTACAAACAATCACTAACATTACAGCCAGCAATACGACAGACATTAGCGCAAAATAAGGTCAGATGCAGCCATTTTATATTGTCATATAGACTTGAATTGTCATGACAATTCAAGACAACATACTATATATCAATTAATTTCAATTCATATATACTTTTGCACCGTCAATCCTTTTCCCGAGGGTCGGCGGTGCTTCTCTTTTATAAGCCATCGGAAGCGGAGCATCAGGGAACTTTTGAAGATGGTCGTCACAAACTTCAAAAAATGATATTTATGATTACCATAGAAAGTCTGGTCGAGCAGGGAGCGAACGTGAAACTGGAAGTCACTCCCACAGACCTTAAAATGTTTGCGGAATCCATCGTGCAGCGTACCATCATAACACAGCAGGAAGAGCAGAAGGCTGCCATACGGCGTGAAGCGGAAGAAGGCTGGCTGAACACAAGGCAGGTTCGTGAACTGTTGAACGTGTGCGAGGGAACGCTCAACCTGTGGGCGAAGCGCGGCTATCTTGTCCCCGTCAAGGTCGGCAACAAGAACATGTATGCCAAGTCAGATGTGCGCCGTGTGCAGACGGGAGGCAAGCCTGAGAGTGTAACATCCTATTGCAAGAAGAGAAATGGCTGAGATGAAGAACACCCGGCTTGAGCTGTGCAACTGGATCCGCATGGAGGCGGAGCATACCGTAGATACGGGCTTCCCCTTGGATGTGTTTCCCCAGACTGTGCAGTCAATCATACTTGACATGACCATATACGAGAACTACAAAATTGAGTTTATCGCAACTTCCATGCTGTCGGCTGTGTCCGCAGCTTTGGGCGGCACTTACCGCATCCGTATCAAAGGCGACTGGCAGAGCAACGGTGCATTGTACATCATTCTGGTAGGCAGACCCGGACTGGGCAAGACACCACCGCTGGAGGCGGCATACCGTCCTGTCCGAAAACACGACTATGCTCTTTTCAAGGCGTATGCGGCAGAGATGGAAGCATGGAAAGCGGCAGGAGAAAACGGCAAGAAACCCATTCTGAAACGAACCATCGTGTCTGACTTCACTCCCGAATCGCTTATGCTGACGCACAACAACAATCCCCGAAGCGTGGTTATCTTGGTGGACGAGATTATGGGCATGTTCAATTCCGCCAACCGTTACACGAACGGACAGCTCATAGAGCAGCTGCTTACAGCATGGAGTGGCGGAGCTTTGGACGTGACAAGGGTAAGCAATACTATTCCTGTACATATAGAACACCCGTGTATCAACATCATCGGGAGTACACAGACCAAGCGTGTACATGAGCTTCTCAGAAAGGGATTCGAGGAAAACGGGCTGCTTGACCGCATCCTGTTCGTATTGCCCAAGTCCCCCGAAATATCGCAATGGATAAACCGGGATGATGACGGGGAGAGGATGTCTGCGGCTGCTACATGCTGGGAGCGCATATTGGATAAGGTGCTTGCCTTGGACTATGATACCGAAGCGGAAGAGAGAATACCTCATGTGTTGTCTATGGAAAAGGAGGCCAAGGAATACTTCTTCTCCTGGTGGAACAGGAAAGTGGAGCGTATCAACCGGATAGAGGATGATGCCGAAGTGGACAGCCGGGAGATGAAACATCCGGCTCATGTGGCACGGCTGGCTCTGATAATTCAGGTCTTGCGGTATGCTTCCGATGAAAGCCACCTTCAGTTTGTGGATATGGCATCGGTGAAAGGGGCCATACGCCTGAATGATTATTTCGAGGATTCATATGTCCGCATCCGTTCCTTTGTGGCGAACGACACCTGTGAAGAGCCACCGAAGGTATTATTGTCATTGCTGCCCGACACATTTGACACGAAAACAGCCATAGCCATAGGCAAAGAGTTGCAGGGAGTCAGCGAGCGCACGGTGATGAACTACCTAAAGGAGTTATGCCACAACCGACTTCTGCGGAAAGCAAAAGCCGGGCATTACGAGAAAATCATGTATGAATCCGGCAAATCTTCCATAAACGAATATGAACAATCAACCAAAGACTGCAAAGAATGACCTCTGTTGCAGCTTGCAGTTTCTTCAGTCTTGCAGTTTCGGGACATTGGATACGGAAAATTCCTGCAAAACTGCAAGGACTGCAGACTGCAAATGACGTTTCACTTTGCAGGAATCAAAAAGAGACAATTATGAGTGAATACAGATTCCATCTCCAGAAATACAGACCGGGCAGCAAGACCGTCTGCCCCGAATGTGGCAGGAAAGCTTGTTTTACCCGATACATTGACGAGGAAGGGCAGATTTCGTTTCCCGACAATGTGGGCAAGTGCGACCACATCAACAGTTGCGGCTACCATTATACACCGAAGGAATATTTTAATGATAACCCTACTGTCAGAGAAACATTGATAGAGCGAGATGGGAATGGCAATGTCATATCAACGGTTATAATGCCGACGGTAAAGTCATCCCCTAAACCGCAGCCACGGATTTCTTATCTTCCCTCTGATTGGGTGGAGCAGTCCATGCAGAGATTTGACATCAACCCTTTATACCGATACCTGACCAAAGTGGCAGGCAAGGAGAAGACGGACAGGCTGTTCAGTTTCTACAAGGTCGGTACTTCCAAAATGTGGAACGGGGCGACCGTATTCTGGCAGATTGATGTCAGCGAAAATGTTCGGGCAGGCAAGATTATGGGCTATGATGCAACAACCGGACTCCGTATCAAGCAACCCTTCAATCAAGTCAGCTGGGTACATTCAGTGAGAAAGATTCAGGACTTCCACATGAAACAATGCCTGTTCGGTGAGCATCTGCTGTCTGGCCCTTTTGCAGGTCAGTCCGCCAGGACTGTTGCCATTGTAGAAAGCGAGAAGACCGCCTTGATTGCCGCCCTCTTCATTCCCGATTTCATCTGGTTAGCCACCGGAGGAATGCACGGCAGTTTCAACAGCGAAGCCATGCAGGTGCTTAGAGGGCGTGAGGTGATTTTGTTCCCCGACCTGAAGGCAACGGAAGATTGGAAGCATAAGACAAAAATGTTGTACTCCATTTGCAAACGTGCCACTTGCTCCGACCTGTTGGAAATGATGGCGACCGATGAACAGCGTGAGGCAGGGTTGGACATTGCCGACTTCCTCTTGATGGAAGATACGCCACAGATGATTCTTGTAAAAATGATACAGCGCAATCCGGCTTTGCAGACGCTCATTGATGAATTGGGGTTGGAATTGGTGAATGCAGAACAGATATGATAATTGGATGGATTGGACAGCTCGCTGTCCTTGAAAAAGGGTTTGTAAAATCCCGTAGCTTATTAGGGCATTTTCACCGCTTTCCTTCTCCGAGTGGCAGTCAAAAAGCCCATAAGCGGAGGGATGCCCTCTCGACACCCGATTGCCTGTGGCACAATGGACGGGATTTTACAAACCATAGAACCAACGTATAACAGTATAAATGAATGCGATATGAGTAATACACAATACGCAGTCTGCCACCTGCAACGTGGCAGTGGCAATGATTCGGGTATGTCATGCCATATAGAAAGAAAGGATGCCAAGGGGAAGAAATATGTTCCGCTCAATGCCGATGCGAACAGGACACATCTTAATCGGGAACTGGTTTCGTTTCCTGCCGGAGTGAAGAACAGGACGGATGCCATACAATTCAGAATAGACCATGCCGGACTGCATCGCAAGGTCGGCAAGAATCAGACGAAAGCTATCCGCATCATTCTGACCGGAACACATGAACAGATGATGAAGATTACCAATGATGGCAAGCTGGATAATTGGATTGATGCCAATATGAAATGGCTAAAAGAAACTTTCGGAAGTGAGAATCTTGTTTCATGTGTGCTGCACATGGATGAGAAAACACCCCACTTGCATGCCACTATCGTACCTATTGTAACCACAGAACGATTTCGTAAGAAACGTGAGGGCGAGAAGAAGTATGAGACGAAATCAGGGGCTCGCTTATCGGCAGATGATGTGATGCGACGAAGTAAATTGCATGAATACCAGAACAGCTATGCAGTAGCCATGAAACCATTCGGATTGCAGCGTGGCATTGTCGGCTCTACGGCAAAACATCTGGCAAACTCTGAATACTACAAGCAGCAGATGGGCAGGTATGAGGAAGACATTGCCAGATTACAGGCTGATATTGAACAAGCAAAAGAAGGCAGGAGTACCGTTTTATCATGGTTCGGTAAAGGTGATTTGGCTAAGGCGAAGAAAGAACTTGCAAGCAAGGACGAACAGATTGCCAAACTCAAAAATCAGATTAAAATGCTCATGGCAGAAAAGTTCCAGTTACAAGAAAAACATAAAGCGGAGATAGAACAATTACGGAATGGCTATCAAAAAGAAATAGACAAGGCTATCCATCAAGCGGAATTAACAGAACGGGAATCCAAAGAAAAGGCTTCTGTTATAGACAGGCAAAATCAACGCATCGACCAACTCGACCGCAAGGCCAATCCTCATAGATACCAACTCTCATCTGGGGCGGAACTTGTGCATTACAACATTCCAAACATGAGTAATCCGTCCATCCATATTTGGACGAGAGTTGGCAATGAAGAATATGACACAAAGACTTATATAGAATATTTCAGTGATATATGGGAACGGTTCAGCAAGGACGAAGCTACCGTTTACGAACTCATCAATGAAGTCTTTGCCCCACAGGAACAGGTCAATGAGGTGCAAGCCAACCTTCTCGGAGCAACCTTTGAACTTGCTATTGGTGGTCAGGCACAAGTCCATGTTGGAACTGGCAGTGGTGGTTCTTCTTCAGAACTTCCTTGGGGAGATAAAGAGAAGTACTCCAAGAAACAAATAACAAGGCGATGATATCAATCTGTAAACCACAATGACTCAAATAAATAAATTCGATAAAAGGATTGTCCTCTATGTTGAGTAGTACGCTTTACGAAGCAAATATCTCATCCCCCTCCCCCCCCAAAAAAGAAAACGCAAGCCTGACTCTGTAGCCAGGCTTGTATGAATACATCAGCTTACGACTTCTGGTAAACTTATGGCATAATATAGCCCTTATCTTCTGCTTTAGTGACAATCTTAACAAGCCTTTTACATTGAGCAGTAGAAGGTAGGTTGCCACGTTGAATATAAGAAGCTATCCCTTTAATAAAATCAAGGTCTCCATAAGACAAAACTTTTTCCTTCATAAGGTCATTATAAACTTGCAACCAATAAGTTGCTCCAAGTTTATAAACCTCAATAGAAGCATCAATGTTGGAATTGAACTTATGTACTCGTTTGGCGGCAGCTTCAATCATTTTAGTTTCTTCCATAGAGATGAGAGTTTGGACAAATTCATCCGACAATTGAAACTTACATTCTTGGAATGCATTCCAAACGCCTTGGGTACGAGAAATAGTTCTTACAATACCTCCATTTGCTTGTTCCATAAGAAAATGGTGAGTATATTCGGCAAGTCGAAGAAGTTCATATTCTAATGCCGGATATAAAGTTTGTCTTTGCCAAATGGTCTTCCAATCTAAGTCCTTATCCTTAGGAATAAGAGTCATAAGTTTTGCGATAGAGTAAGGTGTAATCTGTGCCTTGTTACCTCCTTTAGGATACCAAATAGACTTGCCTATTCGAGCATCAAGAGTGTCGAAAATGATGACAGAACAGACGGCCTTCTTAAAAAATTCCTCGTTAATGTAATCTCTTGATTCGTTATATATCTTTTCTACAATAAAAGCAAATTTACTAAAGTTAATTGCAGAACTTTGGCAAACTTGGTGAGGATTCATATATATTGTATTAAGACATTTTGCGAGCTTCTCTTTTTTTATGACTTGATTTTTGGGGTGCATTTCGCCAAATTTCTTTCTCTCTGCAACCGTCATCTTCATCTGCTCTTGCTCCCATTTACCTCGTGAACGTTCGTAGAACCAAGTTGTCTGATATGGTTTTCCATCTACTGGGGGTGCCATTACCTGACGAGAAAGTTTTTCCATTGTAACATGGAATGGGTGATTGGAGAAGAAGTCCGCATCAGATACGGGGTTTTGACAGTTGGCGCATTGAGATATTGTTTTGGTTATTTCATTGTAACGATCAACTTGTTCTTCGGACATATCATCTTCAACATTAAGAACAGTCAATTTCATTGGAACGAACAACGTATCCATTCCTTTTTTATCTTCTTTTTTTATTATGGCATTTGCCAAAGAAGCCGTTGTTTGACCGCCATTTATGATTTGCGGGTCTTTAAAATGTATGATTTTTGTTTTGTCAGCAGAAAAACGAACAGCTCTTGCTACGATTGCTATACCATTATTGTATGTGAAGAAATTTTCCGGGTGGTTTATAATTGTGTCTCTGATACCTTTATTTACTTTTCCTCTCACACTAAGAAAAGCGCGTACGTTACCCTGCAATAACTTGCTTCCGTATTTCAAATACAGATTAGCCAAGAAACGACCGGGCACTATACCTAAATAAGCATCATAATCAGTATCTATACCTAAATCAGCTTGGAGACATTGTACACCATCACATCCGAAGTCTTTAGTGTCGAATTCAATTATTTCGCTAACATTAGAAGTGAATGTTTGAAAGATTCGTTCCAAAGTCCAAATGTTAAGTTCCACTGGACGACCCTCAAAATCTTCTTGGTTAATACTTTTTACCTGCTTACTAAGCACAGAGTTGGAAAGGATATAGAACTTGAATCGAAGTATTTCGGTTTCAATCATTCCCTTACCTATTTTATGGCGGAATTCTTTTGCAAGATTTATTGCAGGGTCAGAATCATCACAATAGTCATGAATGTGTCCGTTTATACATTCATCAAGAAAATTTCTCATATGAATGTATAAATCATTGATACGAGTATTAGTCAATGTTGGTACAGTGTCTCGTTCATTGACAAAGTCGCTTGCTATTAAGATTAAAGCACTGTCTGCTTCATCGTAAGCGTAAGCGTCAAATGCCATAAGACGGCGATTTTTACCTCGCATTTCTATTGACATCGGTATTGGGTCATTTAATTCTCCAATACTTTCAAGTTCATCAAGTAATCGAGTTATAAACTGAGTTTCAGGGTCTGTCCCGTCATGCTCAGCATTAAACCTAAGTTGGTCTATAAATTGAGTTCTAAATTCTTCGATTTGCATAGTGCTCAGATTTATACTTTAAACTCTTCAATCTCAGAAAGAACAATATCATATTGGACTTTACTAATAGACATTGGTACACTACTCCGACAAAGCCGAGGAAAATGTTCAGTAACTTTATACATAGAGAAACCAACCTTTGAGTATACAAAGTTGTCGTATTCGGGAGAGAAGTCAAAATTATACAATGATAGTTTTGAAAGTAAGGTTTCGCGGTTTATGGGAGACCCCATAGTATTCATAAGTTCAGAAACAAGGGTGTTCAATTTTATGCCACTAAACGATGGGCTCATCTTTTCAAGACAATATACAGCAAGATAACCGTCTTCATTACTATCCAACTGTTCGATAGAGGAAATTCTTACCGTTTCTTTACCAGTGTTTATAGCTTTTATTTCATACCATTCACTTTCCGTGGAAAAATCTTTATGAGTGCGTTCTGGTCCCATCCAACTTTCTAAGGATTTTGGAATACCCCATTGTGGTATCATATACTCTTTCATAAACAGCAACTCGCCAATAAGCCCGATAATTTCGGTATCGGACAAAGAACCCGAATGTGGTTTAAACAGCTTTTTCCAAGCAAAATAACGAGAGCAGAGCGTTTTATATGCTATATCGTCAATCTTTAAATTTTCGGTAGAATCTAATAAATCTTGGCAAAATGTGCAGAAATATTCTAAAAGTTCGGCATTTTCAAGTGAAAAACGAAGTACATAATGGTCTACGCTTTTACCTTGATATACGGATATAACATCAGAACCCACTATCTTTGTAGGAACATATTTCCCTCTAAATTCAAGAGCGAAATTATTATTGTCATCACGACCCAAATACAGATTTAAGTCGCGATTCTCGCCAAATCTAATAAAGTGACTTGGATGAAAATTCTGAGAGAATATTTCAAATAACTTGTTCTTCATCGTCTATTTCTTCAGGTTCGTCTTGCATGTGTAACTGCATATAAATTTTATTAGCTTTATATTTTTTTGCACTTTCAGCCTCTTTAACTCCGGGAAATCCGATAGCAAAAGCAACAATCCTTTCTTCACCGAGTTCTTCTCTAAAAGCTTTCAGCTTTGGCTTTTCTTCCTTGTTTGGAACGGGAGGATTGGGTTGTAATAGAAATATGATTAGCACAGGGTTTCTCTTTGGTAGATACTGAAAGTATGCTTTAAGAGGAACATTCCTATTTTTAAGACTCTCATCGGTGGCATCTGGATCTTCTTCTTTCCATGCTACTCTACATAAATCTTCCGCAAGCTTAATTTGCTCCTTACGTAAAGCAAATTTACCTTCACGAAGACCTAACATTCTACGGCGAGAACTAATTTGAATAACATTGCCATGTTCCTCTATTGCACGGTTAGCGCACCTTATTTTTTCTAATCCGGGAATATCATAATAGACAGTACCATCACCGCCCTCAAAAACCACATCCCAATTGTCTATACCAGTAGTCTTACAATCTTGCATGAAATCAAGAATGTTGTCTGTATTAAATCTCATATTAACCATAGAGCATTTAATACGAGAAAGAAAATCAATGATTACATTTTTAGGGACATTGGCAAAATACCTTGAAGAGGGGTTATCGGAAAGAACAGATTCACCCTCGTGTTTGGGTCTGTCTGCAAATCTAAAATCGAAGTTGTTGTCAAAAAGATACTTGGTTAATGCAATAACTTGTTCTTTGTTATGGGCATTTTGGGTTACATTAGTACTTATGTATGGTGTGTCACAAATGTTACCATAATAAGATTGCATTTCATATAACTCAAATGCAGACCTCATTTTATTAGCGGATGTTATGCTAAGCTCATCACAGTAGTCTCTGACTCTTATACCAAAATCTTTAGGCGTGAGATGCTGCTCAAACATTTGCTTAATATCTTCTTTCAATTCAATGGTGGCTGACTCAATTTCTTTATACCAATCAGCACTTAATCGGCTCGTCCAAACTTGGAATATATCTTCATATCCAGTTCTGTAACCAAACCAACGCCCCATTTGCATTAAAACGTCAAAAGTAGATGTGTTGCGATAAAAATAGCTCGTGATAAGTCCTTCGAGTGTAAGTCCTCGTGATAAAGCTAAACCACCAACTGCAATTACTCGTAACGATTTATTAGTTTTGTAGTCTAATTTAGCACTACTCTTTCCGCCATTGACAACAATCACTTTGATTTTATCAATGGCTTTCAATATGTTTTGCTTATCACAGATTCGGCTAAAAGCTATATCGCTAACATTACTGTAATGACGCTCGAACACGGACTTAATTTCTTGGAATAGAGGTAACTTAGAATCTTCTTTTATTTTTCCGGAAAAGTCGTGTTCAATTGTATTACGCACAGAATCATATATAGATTGAATATGTTCACGTATAATGTTCTGAACCTTTATAAATCGCGACATATTAACAAGCATACTTCTTGGCGTAGATTGTTGTCCGCGTAGGTCTCGGATTATATTAGCTATAAAAAATGATATTACAGCCTCTCTTAACGATTTAGGGAGAATTCCGTCCCATTCTTTTCTATGCCGGGAATAAAATAGTCCAGAGTTAAGTGTGTCAATATCATTTTTAGAAGAATCCTTATATTCGTCAGAATCATAATCTGGTTCCTCTATATCAACAATATATCTTAATTGTGAAAAACATTTTTCACCTTCAAAGAATAATTGTTTTGCTCCAATATAGTTAGAAGGAGTTGGAAGCACATAGATAAAATGTTCAGGGAACAAATCTGCATGCTTCATACTATCAACAGAATCCGGGTCTATAAAGACGTTTGCAAATGGAGTTGCCGTAAATCCCACATAGTTTGCATTCTTAAATAAGTTACAAATCTGACGAATTATTTTATTTGTCTTCGTTGGATCTGTTTCGTCTCTTTTTGTATTGACTGAGGCATTATCAGCTTCATCATCAATAAGAAGCATAGGCTGATTTACACATTGTAGTACTGGATCTAAATTATTATCACTAAGCCACTTATACATTTTATTTAGAACCGAAACATTTTTCTTTACAACAAATAGAACCAAAGAATTGTGTTCGTTCAATGTAGTGGCAATCTTATCGCAATCTCCAACAAAGTCTTTTATACAAGTGGTGAACGAAGTCGCTCGACGAGGCTTATTATCAAGTCCAACGCCAACACGACCACTTCTGACAATTTTGTCGACTTTACGATATGTAAATCCGACAATACCATCATCAATTCGCTCTTGAGTTTGTCCTCGTAAACTTTCAGTAATGCCTGCAAGAAGAATAACAACCTTATAACCAGCATCTGCTGCCTTACAAATCAAACCTGAATATGTTGCTGTTTTTCCGGATTGAACATCTCCAATAATCAACCCTCGACGTAGTCTTTTGCCCTCAAATATTTCATTCGGGTCACCCAAACAATTCATAATGTTCGGTAAAGTCTCTTCGTCCAGTTTATTTATGCTGACGGGGTCAATAGAAGTTTTTTCAGAAAGATAACGTCGGTATCTATTCCAAAAAAAGGCATCTTTTATATTTTTATTATCATACCATTGTTTTAGGTCGTAATCATCAAAAATACATTCTGATGAAGTATGTCTAATTGCAAACTGGTATTCCAACTCTACAAAGAGTTTATTCTTGGTGTCTTCATCACAAGTAAAACCACAAAAGGTAATAGCTCTATCGATATACGACATCAAGTTATCAAAGTCAATTGACTTTCCCTGCGTTCTCTCAACATTTATCAGTTGAGTCGCTATTTGGAATAGCATTCCGTATTGTGCTTCAGTTAGGCTCATTCTCATAATGTTTTAGTAATGCAGTTTGAACCTTTTGGTATCTACAAAAAGGCTCTGATTTCATAAGGTCTTCTATTATTTCAGCAAAAGGTCGAGTCTCTTTGATTAAGTCAACCATAGTTATACCAAGTTGAAAAACCTCATCAAATCGATCACTGCCTTCTTCAACGAAAATTGCTTCATTCGACTTGTCAATATACATTTGATCGATTGGGATATTCTTCTCAATCTCACTGATAAGCATATCAAGATAAATAAAATCTTCGTCAGACATTTTTTCTCGAATCATCTTAAAGACTTTATTATCACGATTTATTTGGTAGAAGTAGGTCTTATTACGTCCTTCCATTCTATCCCATATGTAGTCAAGATTTTCAATATTTTCTCTCCGACCTCGATGTGTTTGTTTTGCAACGGAGATTTCCATGGCTTCAAGCACAGTCTTTTTCATTCGGTGCTGTATGCTTTTGGGGATAATAGCCTTCTGCTTCATGATGTTAATACCCCAAATGTCATCAAGAGTATTGGGTATATCAACACGTATTCTTGCATTCTTTGTAAGTTCCGCTCTTGGTTTCATACCGAACCAAGTACCCCAAATAATAAGGCGTCTATTTCGGTAAATGTAAAATCCTTGTTTTGAACGCAAATTTTCAATTCCGCCTACTAATTGTTTGTCCTTGTCCGAAAGGTCTGTTGCATATGGTAATATGAACGGCTTTATTGTAATAAGTCGTTCAACCCCATTGCTATCGTTTATTTCTATTGTCCTTTCTTTTTTTGAGGTCGTTTTAGAGTGTGATTCAAGAAATGGGTCAAGAGGCTTAACTCGACCGTTATTTATGTAGATTTTCAATTTGCTTTTCTTGGCATCAGAAAGAAATCTATGATATATCAACCCAAGATATTTATCCAGAATATCTTTTTGATCATTGAGAAAATCAAAAACTCTACCATCATTAGATTTTTCTATAATATCAAAATCTTGCCATATGACTAAAGTTCCGGTTTCAATTGATTTAAGTTCCTCAATGTATGGTAGTGCTTCAATTTCTTTAAGAGTGTGTTCTATAACAATCCAACGCTTTTGTTCGCAAATTATATTATAGTCCCAAGTGTAGCAGCAATAAACATTATCTTGTTTACTGACTACTGTCAGAATACGGCATTGAGACATGGAAGCAGATTTCATACCAAGCCCAAACCTGCCAAGGTCATTTTCGTCTCTTTCTTCTGAAGAATCGGAACTTCCATAACGCATTGCTTCAAACAATGTTTCTGCATTCATACCTACACCATCATCGAGAACACCAATGGCTTTAGAGTCTGTATAAGTTGTCGGGAATAACAGTTTTACAAAAGAGCATTGCGCACTGATGCTATTATCAATAACATCAGCGATAGCCGCTTCAAAAGAATAACCCATTGAGCGCATTGACCCCATAAGCATATCTGCTTGTGGTATGTTTTCTTTAAATTTACTCATTTTGTTAATGCTAATATTTGTTTTACAACTGCTTTCGCCAATAGTGGTGGAACTGCATTTCCGATTTGTTGTTGGATATGAGATATAGGACCTTCAAAAACGAAATGGTCTGGAAAACTTTGAATGCGCGCAGCCTCTCTAACAGACAATCCTCTGTTTTGAGTGGGGTGTATAAGCATACTTTTACGATAATTGGAAATTACAACCGATGGTTGGTCTGCTCTTAATCGTTTATAAATACCGCTATGGCATCTTGATTTGTCAGCATAATTTTCCATTAATTCTTCAGGTATATCTCGCCAATTACCACCTTGAGGAATATAGGAATATCTTTTAATTGCCAAATCATTATTCCGAGAGACAAAGTTTTGGAGTGATTTATTAGACTTTACTCTCATACTTCGAGCGTATTCGGACACTTCGCAGATAGGCATAAGATAATCTAACTTTTTGTAATTGTCTCCATTTTCTAAAACAGGTAAATCTCCAATGGCTTCTTGAACAGAAATTTTCATGTCATTGGGTGAGGGAAAATCGAAGTCAATACCAAGTGAATTTCCAACAAGGAAAAAGCGTTCCCTATTTTGAGGAACGCCATAATCTGAGGCTTTTAGAACAGAGTATTTAACGCTATATCCCAATGACTTAAATTCATCGGCAATCATTTCTACTACCGCTCCATGATTCATATGTACTATTCCAGAAACGTTTTCAAAAAGGAACCATTTAGGATGTAGCTCTTTAACCATACGCACAAATTCACGGAAAAGGAAATTCTTTTCATTTTCCATATTCCGATTCCGAGTATTTGACAAGGAAAAACCTTGGCAAGGTGGTCCTCCCATTATTATAAAAGGAGGTTCATTTGAGAAATGGCTTCTTAAATCAACCTCTTTTATATTTTGGCAAAGAACTTCAGTGTGTTTATGATTCCTTTTGTATGTCTTGGCAGCACTTTCATTTACCTCTATGGCAAAACGCATAGTTATACCAGCCATCTCTGCTCCTAAGCTAAGACCGCCAGCTCCAGAAAATATGTCTACACCATAATAAGGCATAACTATATCTTAATTTAATGGGTTGATAATATAACATATCTATCAAACGGCACACAATATGATGTGCATACCGCATTGCAAAGGTAGCACTTTTTATTCGCTTTTTTTGTGTATTTCAAGAATATTTAGTATGCGCGTGAGTGTAATATATACAAGGAAAGTTGTGCTTGCTGATTTTAATCTTCAAAACAAAGGGTGAAGGTATATAGGGCGACAAAACCGATAGTTTGACGAATCAGGGACTGTCGGTACACTTAGTAAACTATTTAGCTGTGTAATAAAAATGTAGGGTCTGCTATTTTTCTCGCCAAACAGGAAGTGATTGCCAATATTTTGGAAACCCCATATCTTTAAGGTCGAGCAAACGGCAATCAAATTTGAGCAATTCCTTGATATTCTTTTTGAAGTCACTTCCGGGACTGATAATATCAAGGATATACGCAATACAAGAAAGTGCAGCAAACAATTTGTTTGTGCGTATTTGTCCGATTGTTGTTCTATCCATAAACGGATAAAGAGTGCCGTATGGCAATGTTACGCTAACCATAAAACGGCGATTCCAAGTACGACTGTGGTGAGCGCAACAATTGCGGAGATTAGAAATTGCGTGTAGCCAGTTCTCCAATATAGCCACTTTCTTCAAACCGAATTGTTCAGTAATGTACTCTTTGCGGCTATCCAACTTTAAGGATTGAAACAAGCGGCTCAATGTGGCAAACGATACTACTTCGAGTGCCATCCAACTTGGCGGCATCGGAGGATTGTTGTATTTTGATTTGTAATGCTTGATAAAATCTTCATTGCTTCGGTTTACATCAGCATCAATATGGTCCATCAAATCATCGTAACCGAAACGATATAAACTTTCATCATCGTACCAATGGCTATCACCTGTGCTTTCGGCATATACCTGTACGATTTTTGTGCGTACTGCCACTTCTATTTTTTCAATAGCATTGAAAATAAGTGAACGCAGTCTGCGGTCAAAACAATAAAGGTCTATTATGTCTTTGAAGTGAATATCTTTGCGAGTAAAGTTGTGTTCAGAATCTTCACCATTCTCTTGGAATGGATAAGTGTATGCACGAAGCCGATAGTAACTGATATTGAATAAATAAGCGGATGCCTCGCTTTCATCATCGAAAACAAGTCCCCGTTGTTTTAGCCGCGCAACTTGCTCGGCGATGGGCAACGGCTTCTTTGTATAATCTGTTTTATCAGTCAATTTTATTAGAAGCTACTATATAAAAACTCGAAGACCTCCCCGGGTGCGCTGTTCTACGGGAAGCGTGGGAGGTCATATCGAATGCAAAGGTAATACTTTTATTTAATTCTACAATGGACGTGGCAAAAATATTTTCGACATTGTGAGATCCTACTTTCAATCAACAACTGCAAAATTGCTACAATCTTCAAATATGCAGTACTCTTAGTATAATATTGGTGGTTAAATGAGTTTCATCTTGTTGCTGGATTTTATCTATTTCTTGATAAACCCAACAAAATAGCTACAAACTATTATGGAGTGGTTTCAACCGTACCCATCTTAGACTGTCAATGTCGATATAACCTCTCTTGTTGTGACGTGAAATAGTGATAAAACAGATGTAGTAGCTTGTGATTAATTTGGGAGAAAACAAACAAGAAATGGGAACTTAACGGTATCAAGTATAATGAAAACCGATACAGAATAACTATATATCAGATTGATATAAACTCTATTTCGGTTCAAGCGTGGAGTTCTACCACACCAGTTCAGGTAAATACCGGCTCAGGCAAGTACGCAAAGCACTCAAGGTGATGGGCTTCACCAACACTTCCGAAGCCCCGCATTCCAAGGCCTTTTCACGGTCTGCCGTAAAAGCGTATGCAGTCTGCATTATAATAGGCAGTTCCTTATCCTTCTGACGGATAAGCACCGTCGCATCCAGCCCGTTCATGACAGGCATCTTGATATCCATCAGAATAGCCTCCGCCTTTTCATGATTTTCTTCAAACAAAGCGACAATTTCTTCTCCATTCCTTGCCCACAATATATCGCACTTCTTGCCAATGATAGCTTTTATCAACTTAAAATTACTGTCATCATCTTCCGCTACCAAAATAAGCGGACGGTAATCGTTTGTATTATTCTCCAATTCCATGACACATGCGTTTTATTTTATATGAGGCAAAGATACGAAAAATAATATGTTTACACTATCTTTGCACTTCATTTTAAAAATTAGACAATGATTTCCATAGACGGACTCGCCGTAGAATTTGGCGGCACCACCTTATTCAGTGATATATCTTTCGTTATCAACGAAAAAGACCGTATTGCCCTCATGGGGAAAAACGGAGCCGGTAAAAGCACTTTGTTAAAAATATTGGCAGGAGCAAGACAGCCTACACGGGGCAGGATATCAGCCCCCAAAGATTGTGTCATCGCTTACCTGCCACAACATCTGATGACAGAAGACGGACGTACCGTATTTCAGGAAACGGCACAGGCCTTTGCCCATCTGCACGAGATGGAAGCGCAGATAGAGCGTCTCAACAAGGAGCTGGAAACCCGTACAGACTACGAGAGCGACAGCTATATGGAACTGATTGAAACGGTCTCCACCCTCAGCGAAAAGTTCTATGCCATCGACGCAACCAACTATGAAGAGGATGTAGAGAAGGCTTTGCTGGGACTTGGGTTCACACGCGAAGACTTCAACCGACAGACCAGTGACTTCAGCGGCGGATGGCGCATGCGTATCGAACTTGCCAAACTGCTGCTGCAAAAGCCCGACGTACTATTACTGGACGAACCTACCAACCACCTGGACATCGAATCCATACAATGGCTGGAAGACTTCCTTATCAATAACGGGAAAGCTGTAATCGTCATCAGCCACGACCGCAAATTCGTAGATAACATCACGACCCGTACCATCGAAGTGACCATGGGGCGCATTTACGATTATAAAGTGAATTACTCCAAGTACCTGGAGCTACGCAAGGAACGCCGCGAACAGCAACAAAAGGCATACGACGAGCAACAGAAGTTCATAGCCGAAACCAAGGAATTCATAGAACGCTTCAAAGGCACCTACTCCAAAACCCTGCAGGTGCAAAGCCGCGTAAAGATGCTGGAAAAACTGGAACTGCTGGAAGTGGATGAAGAAGATACCTCGGCCTTGCGCCTGAAGTTCCCCCCCTCACCCCGTTCGGGCAATTATCCTGTCATCATGGAAGGAGTAGGGAAAAGCTATGGCGGGCATGTCGTATTCAAGAATGCCACCCTGACTATAGAACGAGGCGACAAAGTAGCTTTTGTAGGCAAGAACGGTGAAGGAAAGTCAACCCTCGTAAAGTGCATCATGAAAGAGATAGAGCATGAGGGAAGCCTCACGTTGGGGCACAACGTACAGATAGGCTACTTTGCACAGAACCAAGCTTCCCTGTTGGATGAGAACCTGACCGTGTTCCAGACCATCGATGATGTGGCCAAAGGAGAAATCCGCAACAAGATACGCGACCTGCTGGGAGCTTTCATGTTCGGTGGCCCGGAAGAATCCATGAAAAAGGTCAAAGTATTGTCCGGAGGAGAGCGCACACGCCTTGCCATGATCAAGCTGCTGCTCGAACCGGTAAACCTGCTGATACTGGACGAACCTACCAACCACCTGGATATGAAGACCAAGGACATCCTGAAACAGGCACTCCTGGATTTTGACGGTACCCTTATCGTAGTAAGCCATGACCGTGACTTCTTGGACGGACTGGTGACCAAAGTCTATGAATTCGGAAACAAACAGGTAAAAGAACATTTAAGCGGTATCTATGAGTTCCTTGAGAAGAAAAAGATGGACTCTCTCCGCGAACTGGAACGATAAACTTTCATTAACACCCCTCAAGAACAAATGGTTAATTCATATTGTTTCATTGTACTAACCACTTAACTAAGAAAAAGTAAAATGAAACAATATGATGCCATAATTATAGGATTCGGCAAAGGCGGCAGAAAATTAGCCGTCGAACTGGCCGAACGTAACTGGAAAGTTGCCATTGTTGAACGTTCTCCCCAAATGTACGGGGGAACCAGTATAAACGCAGGATGCATTCCAACCAAGACTCTGATCCACGAATCCGAATACGCCGAGCGCCTGTATCACGATGATTATAAAAACCAATCCAAGTTCTACACACTTGCCGTTGCACGCAAGAACAAACTCGTACACTACCTCCGTGAAAAGAACTACGAGAATGTGAAGAGCAATACCAACATCACCGTATATGACGGGACGGCCTCCTTCCTGTCGGAAAACACAATCAGTATCCTTTCTGAAAGGAAAGAAACGATACTGAAAGGGAAAAAGATATTCATCAATACCGGTTCGGTACCGATTGTGCCGGCCATCGAGGGGCTGAATGACAGCAAGCATGTATATACCAGCGAATCGCTGCTACAGTTGGACAAACTCCCCAGACGCCTGCTCATTATCGGTTCCGGAGCCGTCGGACTGGAATTCGCCACCATGTACGCAGGGTTCGGCAGCGATGTGTCCGTACTGGAAGCCGGCAACCGCTTCCTCCCCGAAATAGACCGGGACATTGCGGCAGCCATGATGGAATCCCTGAAGCGTAAAGGCGTCAGCCTCCATCTGAACGTGCGCACCCAAGCTCTATACGATACTTCCGACGGCATTACACTGACTTATACCGACGGCTTTGACGGTACGCCCTATTACCTGAAAGGGGATGCACTGCTGCTTGCCACCGGACGCAAGCCGATGATTGACGGGCTGAATCCGGAAAAAGCCGGTGTAGAAATCAATGAACACGGGGCAGTCATCGTCAACGAACAGCTGCAGACCACCGCTCCACATATCTGGGCATTGGGTGACGTGAAAGGTGGAGAGCTCTATGACTATATGTCCGCCGATGATTTCCGTATCATCCGTAACCGGCTGTTTGGAGACAAGTCCCGGAGCACCAAAGACCGTTACCCTATCCCTTTTGCCATCTTTACCGACCCACCGCTGGCACACATTGGGCTGACAGAAGAAGAAGCGGTCAAACGCGGCTACTCCATTCGGGTATCACGCCTTCCGGCTTCCGTAGTGCCCCGTGCCCGTACGCTGCAAAACATAGACGGCATGCTCAAAGCTGTAGTCAATACACATACAGGACAGATTATAGGCTGTACGCTATTCTGTGCCGATGCGCCGGAAGTTATCAATACGGTGGCACAAGCCATGAAAACCGGCCAGCACTACGGTTTCTTACGCGATTTTATTTTCACCCATCCCAGCATGAACGAAGGACTGAATGACTTATTCAAATCTTTTTAGCATCTTGTATTTGGTTATTAATACATTAACCTCTATCTTTGTGTCCGCTCAAAGATAGAGGAATGAAAAAGAAACAGTATATCACCTACTTCTTGTTTTTCATCAGCATGGTTATGCTGGTGATACCCGTCATTCCTCACCATCACCACGCCGACGGACTGATCTGCATGAAGAACGACATCACAAAAGATTGTTGTGAGCACCGTCATAGCCCTGCCAATGAACATTGTTGCTGCGACACCGGATGTGTCACCACGTACTTCGTGCAGCAAACGCCCAATACGGGTAATGACGCATGGGCGCATCCCGATGCAATGTGGGTGGTCACCCTTTTCTTTGAACCCATCTTCAAATTACTGGTTCTGCCCGAAAATGACATAAAGAGGCAGGACGGTATCTATCTGGAATCTCTCCACAGCACGTTTATCACACGTGCTACGGGACTTCGTGCCCCTCCGTATATTCTTGCCGGCGCATAAGCCGGAGACAAACGCCATCCGGTCCATCAACCATGCAACCGGATCGCATGTCTCATTTCCTAATTTTACATCCAATTAGAAAATCAAGAACAATAATATTATCATGAAGAAATTTATTTTCATGGGAGCCATCGGATTATTCCTGCTGGGCTCCTGTAACAGTAAGTCCGGAGAAAACCACGAAGGACACAACCATAAAACGGAAAGTCATAACCACGAACAAGAAGATGCCCACGGACATGAAGGGCACAATCATGAACACGAAGGACATGAACATGAAGGCCATGAACATGAACATGAAGGGCATGACCACGGGCACGAAGGCGAAAGCCGCGAAGGAGGCACTGACGAGATTATCCTTCCTCCCGCCAAGGCCCGGGCAGCCGGAGTAGAGACTGACGTGATAGAACCGGGAACTTTCCATCAAGTCATTAAGACCAGCGGACAGGTAATGGCTGCCCAAGGAGATGAAAGCGTAGCCGTAGCCACCGTAGCAGGGGTCGTTTCTTTCAGAGGCCAGGTGATAGAAGGTATGAGCGTAGGCAAAGGTACCCCCTTGGTTGTCCTGTCATCTAAAAATATGGCGGACGGCGACCCTGTGCAAAAAGCCCGTATCGCTTACGAGGTTTCCAAGAAAGAATACGAACGCATGAAAGCGCTTGTCGGCAATAAGATTGTATCGGAAAAAGAGTTTGCACAAGCAGAACAGACCTACGAGAACGCCCGTATCAGTTATGAGGCCGTGGCCAAGAACCAGTCGGCCAACGGACAGATTGTAACCTCCCCCATCGGCGGATACGTCAAGAGCCTGCTGGTAAAGGAGGGAGACTATGTGAATGTGGGACAGCCGCTGGTCAGCATCACCCAGAACCGGAAATTGTTTCTCCGTGCCGATGTGTCGGAGAAGTATTATCCTTATCTGAGCACTATCGGCTCCGCCAATTTCTGTACTCCTTACAATAGCAAAGTGTATAGCTTGAAAGATTTAAGCGGACGCATGCTTTCGTATGGCAAAGCATCGGGTGAAAACGGCTATTATGTTCCCGTAACATTCGAATTCGACAACAAAGGCGACATTATTCCGGGAGCGTTCGTTGAAGTATTCCTACTGTCTTCGCCGATGGAAAACGTCATATCCCTGCCCCATAGCGCACTGACCGAGGAACAAGGCAGTTTCTTCGTCTATCTGCAACTGGATGAAGAAGGCTATAAAAAGCAGCTGGTCACTCTCGGTGCGGACAATGGTGAAAGCGTACAGATTCTTTCCGGCGTAAAGGCCGGCGACCGTGTAGTTACCCGGGGAGCCTATCAAGTGAAACTGGCATCCGCAAGCAATGCAATACCGGCACATAGTCATGAACACTAATTCAAACTCGACTCCACATGTTAAACAAAATTATACATTTCTCACTCCAAAACCGCATCCTGGTACTTGTAGCCTCGGTGCTGTTATTGATCGGCGGTACTTACACCGCCATGCATACGGAAGTAGATGTGTTCCCTGATCTCAATGCGCCTACAGTAGTCATCATGACAGAAGCAAACGGCATGGCGGCAGAAGAAGTGGAACAACTGGTTACTTTCCCGGTAGAAACAGCCGTCAACGGCGCAACAGGTGTCCGTCGTGTACGCTCCTCCTCAACCAACGGTTTCTCTGTCGTATGGGTAGAATTCGATTGGGATACGGATGTCTATCTGGCCCGCCAGATTGTCAGCGAGAAGTTGGCTGTAGTAAGTGAATCATTACCGGCCAATGTAGGAAAGCCGACTCTCGGCCCGCAATCTTCCATCCTCGGTGAAATGCTGATTGTGGGATTGACCGCAGACAGTACCTCCATGCTGGACTTACGTACCATCGCCGACTGGACCATACGCCCCCGATTGCTTTCCACCGGAGGTGTGGCGCAAGTGGCCGTACTGGGAGGAGACATCAAGGAATATCAGATACAGCTTGACCCTGAACGCATGCGCCATTATGGGATAACTTTAGACGAAGTCATGAACGTGACCCGTGAAATGAACCTGAACGCCAATGGCGGGGTGCTCTACGAATATGGTAACGAATATATCGTCCGCGGGGTACTTTCTACAGACCGTGTAGAGCAGCTGGCACGTGCCGTAGTACGCAGCAACGGAACTTCCGGTGCTCCCGTCATACTGGAAGATATCGCCGATGTACGTATCGGAGCCAAGCTGCCCAAACTGGGCACAGCTTCCGAACGCGGCAAGCCTGCCGTGCTGATGACAGTAACCAAACAACCCGCTACCAGTACGCTGGAACTTACGGACAAACTGGAGGCTTCCTTAAAGGATTTACAGAAAAACTTGCCGCCCGACGTGAAAGTATCCACGGATATTTTCCGGCAAAGCCGCTTTATAGAAAGCTCTATCGGCAATGTCCAGAAGTCTCTTCTCGAAGGAGGAATCTTCGTCGTAATCGTACTTTTCCTGTTCCTCGCCAATGTACGTACCACCGTCATTTCACTGGTGACACTTCCATTGTCTCTGGTCGCCTCACTATTGGCGCTTCACTACATGGGATTCACCATCAACACGATGAGTCTCGGAGGTATGGCCATTGCCATCGGTTCCCTGGTGGACGATGCCATCGTGGATGTGGAAAACGTTTACAAACGGTTACGGGAAAACCGGTTGAAACCTGCTGAAGAAAGACTTTCGATATTGGATGTGGTGTTCAACGCCTCCAAGGAAGTCCGTATGCCTATTCTGAATTCCACATTGATTATCGTGGTAAGTTTCGTTCCCTTGTTTTTCCTGAGTGGCATGGAAGGACGTATGTTAGTGCCGCTGGGCATTGCTTTCATCGTCGCATTGGCCGCATCGACCCTGGTTGCATTGACAGTAACCCCTGTTCTCTGCTCTTATCTGTTGGGGAAAGAAAAAATCAGAAAGGAGAATACCACGGGGGATTCCATCGTGGCGCGCAAGATGAAACAATGGTATTCCGCCGCCTTGACTTTTGTTCTGGGACACAAGAAAAGCGTACTTGGAGGTACCATCGGTATATTTGCAGTGGCACTCATCTGCTTCTTCACACTGGGACGCTCATTCTTGCCCCCCTTCAATGAAGGTTCCTTCACCATCAATATCTCTTCTCTTCCGGGCATCTCGCTGGAAGAAAGTGACAAGATGGGACACCGTGCCGAAGAGCTGCTTCTGTCCATCCCGGAAATACAGACCGTTGCCCGCAAGACAGGACGTGCAGAATTGGATGAGCATGCCTTGGGCGTGAATGTATCCGAGATAGAGGCACCGTTTGAACTGAAAGACCGTTCGCGCAGCGAACTGGTAGCCGAGGTACGGGAAAAACTGGGAACCATTATAGGAGCCAATATAGAAATAGGGCAACCCATCAGCCACCGTATTGACGCCATGCTGTCGGGTACAAAGGCCAATATCGCCATCAAGCTGTTCGGTGACGACCTGAACCGTATGTTTACTTTAGGAAACGAAATCAAGTCCACCATACAGGATATCCCCGGCATTGCCGACCTGAACGTGGAACAGCAGATTGAACGTCCGCAGCTTGTCATCGCTCCCAAACGGGAAATGCTTGCCAAGTACGGCATTTCCTTGCCGGAATTCTCCGAATTCGTCAATGTCTGCCTGGCAGGTGAAGCCGTATCGCAGGTTTACGAGAAGGGGAAGAGTTTTGATTTGACCGTACGTGTCAAGGACGACCTGCGTGACGAGATGGATAAAATACGCAATCTGATGATTGATGCGGGCGACGGGCAGAAAATTCCCCTGAACTACGTGGCTGAAGTACGCTCTGCCATGGGGCCCAATACCATCAGCCGCGAGAACGTAAAGCGCAAGATCGTGATCTCCGCCAACGTGGCGGACCGTGACCTGCGAAGTGTCGTCAATGACATACAGGACCGTGTGGACAAGCAAATTAAGTTACCGGAAGGATATCACGTAGAATATGGGGGCCAGTTTGAAAGCGAACAGGCCGCAAGCCGTACATTGGCATTGACCTCATTCATGTCTATCGTTGTCATCTTCCTGTTGCTTTACCATGAGTTCCGCAGTGTAAAAGAGAGTGCGATCATCCTCATCAACCTGCCGCTGGCATTAATCGGCGGTGTATTTGCACTGCTCATTACAACGGGCGAAGTAAGCATTCCGGCTATCATCGGCTTCATTTCCTTATTCGGTATCGCCACCCGCAACGGTATGCTGTTAATCAGCCACTACAACCATTTGCAGCATGAAGAAGGTTACAGTATTTACGACAGTGTCATCCGCGGTTCTCTGGATCGCCTCAATCCGATTCTGATGACTGCGCTGTCTTCTGCACTGGCTCTTATTCCATTGGCACTCAGTGGCGATTTGCCCGGTAATGAAATACAGAGCCCTATGGCAAAGGTTATCTTGGGCGGACTTTTGACTTCCACGTTCCTGAACGGTTTCATCATTCCGATTGTTTATCTGATGATGCATACCCAAACCTCCCCCGAACCCTCTCCGGAAGAGAGGGAGTAGAGTTACCCATCTTAATTAAAATATTTACGCATGAAAAAGATAATAATCGCCACCATTACAGCCTGTATCATTCCCTTTTCCCTCTCCTTTGGAGAGGGACGGGAGGAGGCTATCCATGCCGTGCTCCGGCAAATTGAAGCAAACAACAAAGAGTTGCAAGCCAATGCCCAACTCATTTCTTCGCAAAAACTGGAAAACAAGACCAATAACAATCTGGCCGACCCGACCTTGTCATACGCTTATCTATGGGATTCGAAGAATAGCGACGAGACGGTGGGCGAACTGGTTATTTCCCAAAGTTTTGACTTCCCCACGCTTTATGCCACCCGCGGGAAGATGAATCGTCTGAAAACAAATGCACTGGACGCTCAAGCGACAGCATTCCGCCAGCAAATATTGCTTCAGGCCAAAGAGATATGCCTGGACATCATCATGCTGCAACGCCAGCAATCCTTACTTGACGAACGTCTGAAGAATGCGGAAGAATTGTCTGCCATGTACAACAAACGTCTGGAAACCGGAGACGCCAACGCTCTGGAGACTAACAAAATCAATTTAGAATTACTGAATGTGCGCACGGAAGCCCGCATGAACGCAACCGCATTGAACAATAAGTTGAAGGAACTGACTGCCTTGAATGGCAATCAAACCTTGATCGTCAGTGACCGTCCGGTTGCCGAAGCGCTCGGCTTGACGGAATATCCCGCCGCTCCGCTGCCCGTCAACTTCCAGCAGGTATGCGATGAGCTCCTCGCCGCAGACCCCGCCCTGCAGTCACTCCATGGGGAAAGCGCCGCAGCCCGCAAACAGATTTCCGCCAGCAAGCAGGGATGGTTGCCCAAACTGGAATTAGGCTACCGCCGCAATACGGAAAGCGGGCATCCGCTGAACGGAGTAGTAGTAGGCTTCTCTTTCCCGATATTCGAAAATCGCAGTAAGGTTAAAATGGCCAAGTCACAAGCCCTCAACATAGAGTACCAGAAGGAGAATGCCGCCCTGCAAGCCAGTTCTGCTTTATGGCAACTGTATGAAGAAGCCCGCAATCTGCATACTTCCATGGAAGAGTACGAGCGTACCTTCCGGCAACAACAAGACTTGACCCTGCTGAAACAGGCACTCATGGGAGGACAAATCAGCATGATTGAATATTTTGTGGAAATCTCGGTAGTGTACCAAAGCAAGATGAACCTCCTGCAATTGGAGAATCAATACCAGAAGGCGATGGCACAGATTTTCAAAAGCCGGTTATAAAGAAAGAGAGCTGTCTGCGGTTGGCGGACAGCTCTCTTTCTTTATATCCTTATTCCTCTACCAGCATCAGCCCTACTCCTCTGACTGTCTTTATGGAAACAGTGGGATCATCTTCCAAGCATTTGCGTAGTTTCACCAGATAGGTATCAAGACTACGGGAAATAAAGTAGTCGTTTTCATCCTCGGTTTCCCAGTTATGACTGACAATGGCGCCCCGTTTCACCACTTGATTCTTGTTCTGTGCAAGAAGTTTGAGAATTCCGGCTTCGCGCCGACTTAGTACCACATTCTTACCGGCTTTGTCATTTTTCAAGGTAGCATGTTCGGCGTCCAGTTTGTAATCGCCGAAGTAATAGCAGTTCGTTTCATTGCGCAAGGGCTGCCCTTTTCTCAATTTAAGCAAAGCATGTATATGGGCATCCAGTTCTTCAGCAACAAAAGGCTTCTTCACATAATTGTCGGCTCCTAACTTATACCCGTTGGTCACATCAGTGGGCGTACCCAATGCCGAAGCCAATAAGATAGGCGTATCACAATCCACCTCACGGATGCGTTCCAGCATCTGAAGCCCATTCATTTCAGGCATTTCCACATCTGAGATAATGATATCCGGACGATGCTCCTTATACGCTTTCAAGCCTTCCTGCCCATTGGCAGCCGTAATTACTTCATATCCCCCAATCAACCCTTCCAGGGTATTCTTCACTACATAGGTCAAGGTGATATCATCTTCCACCAACAGCAACTTAATTTTGTTTTCCATGTATCATTCTTTGTTTTCAGTATCCTCTTCCTCCAATGCCGGCATATACAACGTGAATTCGCTGAATTTTCCAACTACGCTACTCGCCGTCACTGTCCCTCCATGTGCCTCCATCACCTGATACACATAGTTCAGTCCCAATCCGAACCCCGCCACCTTGCCCAAACGGGAACTTTTGATGGCAGAACCACGCTCAAATTTATCGAATATCTTCCGCTTGTCCTCCTCGGAAAAGCCGATGCCATTGTCGCGTACCTTGATGCAAGAATAACCTCCGCTACATTCCGAAGTTATCTCCACCTCCACTTCCCCCTCGTCTTTAGAATATTTGACGGCATTATCCACCAAGTTATAGACAGCCTCTTCCAGATATTCCTTGTCGGCATCCACTTCCCTGGCTTGCAGGTTTAACGTGAAATACAACGGCTTGGTAGATTTCGCCTTAAAGGTTTCCCTTATTCTCCCAAGCATCGGTTCCAGTTGCACTTTCTCTTTGACCATCGTCAACTTATGACTTTCCAGCTTCGAAATGGTCAGCAGCTTGTTTATCAACTTCAACAAATGCACAGTTTCGGACTTTACAACTCCCAGAAAGCTCTTTTTCAATTCCGGTATGCTTTCTATTTTCTCGTCATTCAACGCATCAGAGCACATCATGATAGAGCTAAGCGGCGTCTTCATGTCATGAATCATAGCGTATGAGAAGTCCTCGCGAAGTTTGGCCACTTTTTTCTGGTAGATGATTACTTTTATCTGATAAACAATGCAACCGATTACTAAAACCAACATGATAAAGGAGGCTATCATAAGCAAACCCATGCGTTCAAAAAAAGTCTTGTAAGGATTAATAAGGAGAAGTTGTACTGCTTCAGTAGAATCTGATTTTATAAGAAAAGGCTCAGACTTTATGATGCCCCAAAGAGGTAAATTTTCTTTCTTGCTAACCTGCAAAATGCTATCATTTTGAGGATTCATAGTACAAACAACAAAATTGCTCTCAATACTATATTCCTTCAGTAAGGCAGATGCAATGGAATCAATTCTCACCATAGATATCTCTCGCCCCATATTAGATAAGTTTTCACAAAAATACGTCAGCGGCTTTATAGGGCTATCGGCCTCTCCTCCATTAACCTGCGTACCTTCTGGAAAAAGCTCAACTCTCATTATCATTTCTTTTTCAAGAGCTTTTTCTACGATTCCACAGCAATCTTTTCGGATATTGTTCCTTATAAGCATATAAGTATTGTATATCCATACTGTCTGCAATGACAATACAGCCACCAAACCTAAAAAGGTAAACAAACGAACGTGTTTATATTTTAGTTTCTTCATTAATTTCATTTACGTTGCAAAGATATAAATTAAATTAAAGTTTTAACCTAAAACTAACATTTTTCTAACATATTATCAATAAATAGCATTGCATATTTGCAACATCAAAAGGAAATACAATGTACAACTTTAATTATTTAAAACATGAAACAACTTACTATTGAATTAACGAAGGAAGAACAAAGAAACATTTTTGGTGGGAAAGTCACATACAAAATAGTTATAATTGACGGGAAAATAGTCTATGTTCTAGAAAACCATCAATAACCAAAGATATATAAACACAAGAAGCGATAGGTTTAACGTAGAACTAACATTGTCCTAACATTAATCCTGAGCTAAAGCCCCTAACTTTGCGACATCAAACAAAGAGAACACTAACAATTAAAAGGCTAAAACCAATGAAAACGAAAAAGAAGTATTATAACCCGCAGTATCCGCAGAACACACCAAGGTTTCTGCCCCTGCTTTGTTAAGGAACAATGAAAGTTTAACGTAAAACTAACATTACTCTAACAAAAGAAACAAAGTGAAGCACTTAACTTTGCAACATCAAATTAAAACAAATACAGCAACAGTAAAAAACAAAGAAAAATGAAAGACATCAAATTCACAAAAGCCCGCAGATGCAATAGGCCCAATCTGTGGAAACCACCCCGATAGAGACATGAAGAGATATTCTTGAAAAAATCTGCGCTTGAATAAAAAAAGAAAAGCAACACAAATACAGCATTAACACAAACACACTCTCTTAAAGATTAAAAGAAATTCAAGATAGTGTTTTTCAAGAGTATCTCTAAAACAAAAAACTGCAAGTTTAACGTAGAACTAACAAAACGATAACACAAACGATAAAAGTTCTTGCTCATATTTGCAATATCAAAATAAAACCTTTATTAATTTCTAAAAACTTATTATGTATGAAAACTAAAGAATTTATGACTGTGCTCAGCACAGAAGACGCACAAAATGTAAATGGTGGCTACTGGGAACCGCCCGTTATTGGCCCTACAATTCCTGACATCATAAATGGTGAGGGCAATAAAAATCCTTGGGATATTAATTGGGACACTATCTTCATCTGCCGCTAACCCACTAGTATTTCAATAATAAACGATTGATTAAGATAGGGAATATTCATATTTGGAAAATAAATAATAATTTACATGAAAGATAATAGACGTATTTGTCCGCATTGCCACAAGAAAGTTTCTTTACGGAAATGCACTTACTATTTTTTGCGAGACTCTAATTATAGTATTGAATGTAATCATTGTCATCGTACAATTAAGCCAATAAAGAATCCACTTAAGGTTGAGTATTGTGTGTGTGCGGGCTTTTTATCAATCTATTTACCTGCCATCTTTTATATGTATATTTTCCACATGGATTTTTTAACTTGCATATTAAGTTCACTCCCTTTTACAGTATTGGTTGTGGGCGTAATCATGGTATTGACCCTGAAAAAACTTCAGTTTATTTAAATTAACATTTATAAAATAAAATACGATTATGAAGAATGTAAACGGTGGAAGTCCAGGTGGCCTGCTAAAGGAATTAGGCAAATGGGTATTGAGTTCTCTGGCTTGGGATTTAGTCAAGGAACAAGAGAATAGTTATGAGTTATGCGGTGCAATGGGAGATTATATGGATTCTTGTCAAAATGCAGGCTTTAGATCTATTATTTGATTATGACCATTGCTATCTTCAAATATTTCCTCAAAATACACAAATGGCTTAGCGGATTAAATCCGCTAAGTTTTATCGGCGTGATGGGATTAAGTTCCTATTTAATACTCATTATATATTTTCCACTCTTGCAACTACTTCAAAATGGTAAAAATATAGGAGGAGCTGACTTTACAGGATTTACAAACAGCCAAGCTTTCTTGTTTCTCATTGTACTGTGCCCCATTATAGAAACATTCATATTCCAATGTTTAGTTATAAAAATTTCCCATGACCTTTTTCGAATAAAATATAGTATATCAATTATCATATCAGCACTTATTTTTGGGCTAATTCATGATTATAGCGTTGCCTATCAACTACATGGATTCATTATGGGACTATTATTAGCCTATTCATTCGCTATTTATGAAAAGAAAAAATATTCTTCATTCTTAATCACTGCAATCATACATGCTATCAGAAACTCCGTAACTTTAATCGGAATTTTAACCTACGACTAACATTCCCCTAAAGCAAGAAGGTATGTCACTTTTACCGAACAAATGGATAGAAAACAGCATTGAAGCTTACATCTATCGTAAGCATCTGATAAAGTACACATTGTAGTACTAAAAACTCTTCTATTACTTTGCGGTCAAAAAGGGACAATGAAAGACATTAAATTTACTAAGGGCAAAAGGCACAACAGGCCTAATTTATGGAAGCCACCCCGATAGAGACATGAAGAGATATTCTTGAAAAAATCTGCGCTTGAATAAAAAAAGAAAAGCAACACAAATACAGCATTAACACAAACACACTCTCTTAAAGATTAAAAGAAATTCAAGATAATGTTTTTCAAGAGTATCTCTAAAATAAAAAGCTGCAAGTTTAACGTAGAACTAACAAAACGATAACACAAACGATAAAAGTTTTTGCTTACATTTGCAATATCAAATTTTATTTCTAAAAACTTATTGTGTATGAAAACTAAAGAATTTATGACTGCGCTCAGCACAGAAGACGCACAAAATATAAATGGTGGCTACTAGGAACCGCCCGTTATTGGCCCTACAAAATCTCTTACTATAAGTATAACGTAAGGCTAACATAATGATAATATACAATGAAGAAAGTTTCCATTTATTGCTATGCAGGATTAGGAATATTAGTTGTCTCATGTACCATATTTGCCGTTTTTGAGATAAAGCCGGTTTTATATACCGGTTTAGCCGTTGCATCCCTCTTGTTTTTTTGTAGAAAATGAAGTGTATAAAAAAGGAATGAAATAGAACGTAAATCAATAACATTAAAGAAGATGAAAATAATTAAACTATGTAATGACAGAAACTTGGATGCAATACTTAAGACTATAATTGCATTTGCATCATTAACATTAATGGCGCTTTGCATCTTATATTTAAAAGATGATTCTTTTGATCTGAAAAAGGAAATAGTGCATTCAATGAGAGTAGCTATTAGGATTTTAGTGCTCTTCATAATAATAGATTATATTAAAATAAAAAAAAGAATGGAACTATGAATAATACAGAAAGACTTATCAGTTAGAGCAAGACTGAATTACAGAACATTAATAGCGGAGAGGTTCCTAGAGCATACTATATGGACCAAGATGTTATAAACCAAAATTGAAATAATCTTTGCACTTTCGGAGGTGTAACATGTATTTTCCAAAGGATTGATTCCTATTGTATAGAAAAAATGTGAAAGCCTGCATTAAAGCAGGCTTTTTCTTTAAATCTGCAAATAAGATATTTATAGACGAGTGGAGTCAGCGTGCAACTTTAACCTACGACTAACATTCCCCTAACATATCTTCTTCCTTTATCTGCCTACTTTTGCTCCATTAATTAAGTACAAAAGTATTAACCCTTAAAGCAAGAAGATATGTCACTTTTACCGAACGAATGGATAGAAAACAGCATTGAAGCTTACAACTATCAGCATACCACTAAATCACAAGCCATCTATTGGGTAGTATTGGCAGCCGTTACCGCCGCCCTCATCTCCCTCCCCTTCATCTATATAGACATCTCCGTACAAGGCGGCGGAGTGATACGCCCGGTAACAGAAAAAACAGAAATTAAGGCAGCCATCACCGAACTGGTAGATTCCGTATATGTCCGCGAAGGGCAGCAAGTGAATAAAGGGGATATTCTGCTGCGATTCCGCACCAGCAATCCCGATTACAAGATTACTTATCAGACCAACCGCCTGAACGATTATGAAGCGCATCTGGCAGACCTCACCTATCTGGCACGCGGAGAGGTACCTGCAAACTTCCGTTCTCCGGTGCGCCGACAAGAATACGCCTACTTCACCAAACGGAAAAACGGACGGACAGGCCGGTTGAAGAAGGGAATGACAGTCAGCGCCCATTTCATGGTGACACGCCGTTCGCTCTTCGACCTGCTATACCAGAAGATGGACGACTGGGCAAACCCGAGACAATATGAAAGCGAAAACATGATGGCAAGAAACAATTAAAAAAGATAACAATTAAAAAAGATAACAATTATGAAACTCAGAAAAGGAATCAAAATCAAACAACACGACATTACGGACTGCGGGGCAGCCTGCCTTGCTTCAGTATGTGCCTACTACGGGCTGCAATTTCCCGTGGCACGCATCCGCCAATATGCCTTCACCGAACAGAAGGGAACCAACGTGCTGGGAATGATAGAAGCAGCCGCCAAACTGGGGCTTTCCGCCAAAGGCGTGCGTGCCGAATTCGATGCATTGAAGCTGGTGCCCAAGCCCGCCATTGCCCACGTTGTAGTGAAAAGGGAGCTGCAACACTTCATCGTAATCTACAAAGTGAAGGACACACACATAGTCTATATGGATCCCGGTGACGGACAGATACACAAAATGGATTATGAGGACTTTCTGATAGAGTGGACGGGAGTACTCATCCTGATGGAACCGGAAAAGACCTTCAAAACCGGAAACGAAAAGACCAGTATGATGAAGAAATTCCTTTCGCTGATGGCACCGCACAAAAGCGTAATGATGCAAGCCGGCTTCGGAGCACTTATCTACAGTATTTTGGGGCTTTCCACTTCTATCTATGTCGGAAAAATCACCGACTATGTACTGGTGGACAGAAACCTGAACCTACTCAACCTAATGGGTGTCATTATGCTTGTCCTGCTGTTGCTGCGCACCTTCATAGGTGCCATGAAAAGCATCCTTGCCCTGAAAACCGGACAAAGGATTGATGCGGCACTGATACTGGGCTATTATAAGCACCTACTGACACTGCCCCAGCAGTTCTTCGACACCATGCGGGTGGGTGAAATAATCTCGCGTGTGAACGATGCCGTAAAAATCCGTAACTTCATCAATAACGTATCGCTCGACCTGCTGGTCAACATTATGATACTGCTGTTTTCCGTATGCCTCATGTTTGTCTATTCATGGAAACTGGCACTGATAACCTTACTGTCCGCTCCTTTATTTCTGGGCATATTTTACAGTTTCAACAAGCTGAACCGCAAATACCAGCGCCACATCATGGAGAGCAGCGCCGACCTGGAAGCCCAACTGGTAGAATCTCTCAACTCCATCTCTACCATCAAACGCTTCGGCATCGAGGAATATGCCAACCTGAAAACGGAAACGCGCTTCGTACATCTGCTGAAAAACACTTACCGCAGTATCTATGGTTCCATCATGGCGCAAGGAGGCATACAATTCGTATCTACCGGAATCACAATCGCCATCCTGTGGATGGGCAGTGTGCTGGTCATCGACCAAGAGCTTACACCGGGCACACTGATGGTATTCTACTCGCTGGTAGGATATGTCATATCGCCCATCGGTTCCCTGATTTCTTCCAACCAGACCATACAAGACGCACTGATTGCCGCCGACCGTCTTTTCCAAATCATGGACTTGGAACGCGAACAGAACGAGGAGCAGAAAATAGAACTGACCGAGGAGATGGTAGGAGACATCAGTTTTGAAAATGTCTGCTTCAGGTATGGTTCGCGCAAGGAAATCTTCTCTGCACTGAACCTGGCGATAGAAAAAGGAAAGATGACGGCCATTGTGGGTGAAAGCGGTTCCGGAAAAACCACCTTGATGTCACTGCTGCAACATATCTACCCCATTCAAGGAGGACATATCCGCATCGGCAAACATGACATCGCCGAAATAGACAACCGGAGCCTGCGCCAACGCATCGGCACCGTGCCCCAGCACATCGAACTTTTCTCCGGAACCATCGCCGAAAACATAGCCGTAGGCGAACTGCATCCCAAGATGATACGGATAAAGGCCTTGATGGAAATGCTCGGACTGGAAGAGTTCATCGAACGCCAGCCCAAAGGATACAAGACCCAAATCGGCGAACACGGCGTGAACCTCTCCGGCGGCGAACGGCAACGCATTGCCATAGCACGTGCCTTATACAAGAATCCGGAGATTATTATTTTGGACGAAGCAACCTCATCACTGGATAATATAGCCGAAAATCAGGTGAAAATAGTGATGGAGGTGATGAAGGATGCAGGAAAGACAGTTATCGTCATTGCCCATAGACTAAGCACCGTGAAGCATGCCGACCGGATTATTGTGCTGCACAATGGTGAAGTGAAAGAGGAAGGAACGCACGAAGAACTTTCGCAGAAAGACGGTTTATACTGCAAGCTCTGGAAAGAACAGTTCGAAGTTCTTAAATGAAAACAAAAAGCACAGATGGGCGTGTCATAAAGTTGTAAAGCTCCGCACTTTTCTTGCAGCCGCACTGCATATATGTTACAGCATCACTGCAAATATGCAACAGCGCCACTGCAAATGTGTTGCAGCACCACTGCATATAGTATGCAATACCACTGCAACAGGTTTGCAGTGGCGCTGCAATATATATACCGGCTTTGCACCAATATATATACCAGCTTTACAGTGACGTGATTGATTTCACCCGTTTATCGTTGCCAATTCCAGCACCTCTTCCGGCAAATATCCACTGCGTATACGCCATTCCTGGGGATAAAGATTATTGGCACGGTTACCGATATTCTTGACAAATCCCAAAGGAATCTGTTTGTAGGTGAGCAAGACGATGCCACGCGGAGCAGCCTCCGAAAGGACAACGGCCTCCTTGCGCAGGTAGTTGATGGCTTGCTCGCGACCTATCTCCTCGCGGGCAAAGGCATCCGGATCCAGCGCTATACTCATGGCAAGCCCATGAGCAGGTATCCAGTCTTTTCCTTTCAACTCGGCAACATCCACTCCCGCCTGTAGAATACGGAGCGACGAACGCAAAGCGGACAATTCGGGAAGGTAACTTTTCGAGAAAGCACTGACCCGGTTGCCTTCCAGCAGGAACTCATAATCTCCGGAAGAAACAAGCCACGGATGTATCGCCGCAAGCTGCTCTTTGGAAATTCCCGTATTCTTCGCCCCCCTGCCTTGAGGTTTACGGGATTTTCTCCTGGTGTCTGCGGAGACAGAGGTCTGGTTTACGGACGCAGAGTTGAGGTTTGCAGTTGCAAAGGTCAGGTTTGGAGAACCTGTGCCAGCCGGTTTGCGGAGAACCGCCAGGAAGAATCCTTCCCCCTTCGTCCGATGGGGCAGGAAACGATAGACAGGAAAGTCCTCTCCCGACAACAGATTGCCCGTGATATTCCAGTCGGCAGAGATTTCCAACGGCAATACTTCCGCACCGAACTCATCCCGCATCCAACGGACGTTCTCTTCATTCTCTTTCGTATTATAGGTACATGTACTGTAGATGAGAATGCCTTCGGGTTTCAGACAAGGCCATATATCCGACAGAATACGCCTCTGGCGTTGCCAACAGATATCCACGTTCTCCGGACTCCACTCGCTTACAGCAACCGGATCTTTGCGGAACATCCCCTCGCCGGAACAAGGGACATCGGTCAGTAGGATGTCAAAGAAGTCCGTCAACGAAGAAAAGTCCGCCGGATCATTGTTGGTGACCACCACACCGGGATGCCCCCACTTCGTGAGATTCTCCGCCAAAATCTGCGAACGGTTACGGATTACCTCATTGGCAACCAGCAAGCTGCCTTTGGGCAACACGCTACGGGCATGGGTCGATTTTCCACCGGGAGCCGCACAAAGGTCAAGCATCGTCACCGGTACATCGCCGGTATAACGTCTCAAGGCCTGCTCCACAAACATGGAAGCAGCCTCCTGCACATAATAGCAACCGGCATGAAACAAAGGATCAAAGGTGAAAGTCAAGCGGTCGGGAAGGTAGAATCCTGTACCGGCCCAAGGAACAGGCCGGAAAGAAGCACGGAAAAGACTGAATGAAGAACCTCCTAATTTATCTTCATTCAGTCTGATACTGACGGGCTGCTCTCCTCCTAAAGCTTCAGCCAGCTTATTGTATTCTTCCGCACCCATAAAAGAGCGCGTATAGTCGGTAAATGCTACGGGTAATTCCATGCTCTGAACTGTTTATGCCGACAAAGATAATGCAAACCGGGGGAAGCATCAAGAGCCGGGACAAAGAATATCCGCCTGCGACTAAAAACTGAGTTTTACCCCGGCAAAATAAGACCGAGGTGTCCCGGGACCATAAATATATCCGGAATCACGACTTGCCCCCTTATCAAAATCATTCTGATAAGAGTTGAAGATATTCTGTACGCCGACATTGAACTGCAGACAAATACCCGTAAAGTCAATATCATAGGCCAGTTTGGCACCCAACTCAAAGAAAGTGGGACTTTTCACCAATACATCCGCCGTTCCATTCACTTCCGACATCAGATGAGGCACGTACATCCTGCCTGTATAATTTCCGTTCAATGCCATGGAAAGCGGTTTCACCGGCGTATAAGTAGCCGTGAAATATCCATATACATCAGGGGTGCGAAGAATCTTGTCGCTACGGCGTTCTTTCTCGGACAAGTGTTCCTCATCCGCACTCCATTCTTCGGAGGAATCATAAATGCTGCGCTGCACTGTTATTCCTGCCTGTAACTGAATCTTGTCTCTATATGCAATCTTGCCTTCCAAGGTACCTCCATATACTTTGGCTCCCGAGCCATTGACACGGGTCTGTAACAGGTATCCGCTTCCGGCAGGGTCTTTCACCGGAGGCGTCAAGACAAACGGATCGGAAAGCTTGGTATAGAAACCTTCTATCAAGAAGTTCGCCTGGAAATTCCCGAAGTAGTGATACCAGTCCACCGAAGCATTCAAACTGCGCGAACGCTCTTCCTTCAATCCTTTGGCACGGACAATGGAGACCAATTCTCCGCCCACGTTACTGATATGCAAATCTTCGTCAAATGCCTGCGGAGCACGGAAACCCTCGGCATAGCTGAAGCGGATGTTCACATCTTGAGTGGGATTGTAACGGATATTGGCACGCGGGCTGAAGACAGCTTTGTCCATAATACTGTTCTTATCTACACGAGCACCGATCAGAAAGCTCCACTGTTCGTTGTTCCATTCGTTCTGTACATAGGCACTTGCAATGTTCACCACCTGATTCAGGGGAGCAGGCGTGTATTTGTCAATCAGCTGCTGCAGACGGTTGCCCGTTGCACCGGGATCTTCGTCCAAAGCAGCATCACGGTACTTCTGCATGTCCGTAGCCTTGTCATGAAGGTTGTCGTGGTTGAACTCAACGCCTCCGGTCAAATCGGAAGGCATGAACAGACATTTGTCAAAGTGATAAATATATTGGGCACCCAGCACTCCGGTGAAGTCTGTCGTCATGCCATAGGCACTGTAATAACTGTCACGCACAATGTGTTGGGCAGAAGCATAGGTGCTGAACGTATGCTTCTGATCTCTGGAGAATGCCGTGAATTTAAGTCCTCCCGTATTGATGGAATGTCTGAGCTGCTCCACCAGTCCGGGTTCACCGGTTCCGTTCAAGTCTGCATTCTCGGCAATATGGGGAGGCAGGCCAAAACCGCTGCCGCCACGACGGAATTCCTCCATGTGGTGGTATTCCAGGCTCAGCTTGGAATAGGCGCTTGTCCTGTAATAAGCATTCAGGCCTACCGTCTGATTTCTCAGTTTCGGCAACTCGGAAAAGCCGTCTCCATTGGAGTCCCATGCCGAACGATGCCTGTTCTGCCCGTAGATATAAGCTCCCATCTTATTGTCGGAAGAAACCAGGGAAAGATTCAGCGTCGTATTGTTATCGAACGAGCCGGAACCGTCGAAGTTGGAAATGGAATGAGAAAATGAACCGGAATTACGGATAGGCTCCTTGGTTATGATATTCACCGTCCCGGCAATGGCAGAAGAACCAAACAGGGCAGAGCCTCCCCCACGCACCACTTCTACACGCTCTATCATGTTGGCCGGTATTTGCTCCAGCCCATAGACACCTGCCAAAGCAGAAAATATGGGTCGCGAGTCTATCAATATCTGGGTATATTTTCCATCCAGCCCATTGATCCGCACTTGTGAATAACCGCAATTCTGGCAATCGGTCTCTACACGTACGCCGGGCTGAAAGACCAGTCCCTGTGACAGGGTATGCGAGTTCGTGAGATCGAATAGCTTGGGAGTGACCACGTTGACCAAAGTCGGTGCCAACCGACGGGCAGTCTCATTACGGTTGGCGGTTACAACCACGCCGTCCAAGGCAACCAGGTCTTCTTCCAGTTCAAAATTCTCTTCCAACGTCTTGCCCCTTTTTAAAATCACCTTACGGTCTTGCGACTTATATCCTATCGCACTGATTTGCAAGGCAAATTCTCCTTCGGGCAGGTTCTTCAAAAAATAATGTCCGGTAGCATCGGTCATAGTCCCGATAGTGGTTCCTTTCAGGGAAACCGTCATATAAGGCAAATGTTCACCCGTACTTTTTTCTATGACATGACCGACAATATTAGCGTCGGTTCCTTTTAAATCTTCTGCATACGCAGTGGCTGAGAGCAACAGACATAACGCCCCCACCATAAAAAAAATATTTTTTTTCATGTATTCTTAAAATAAAATGTGATTCAGTGACAGTGAGTTTTCAATGCCACAACAAAATGACTCTCATACAAATGTATCAGAGGTAAAAAGGAGGAGCACGCAGTCTGATGCTGCCACACGACCTGGTACTTTTGATTCGTTCGGTGGCAAGAACCGCCAGCACGCAAAGCAAAATAAGAAAAATCGGTGTGGCGCTCAAGAGAGCAGACAAAGAAGAAGCTACAAAAGAAGAAAGGAAAAAGATGGTTTCCAGCTGGACTTCCGTATGTTCATGCTGCCCTTTAAACGGATGAGAGTGTACAATGATAACCCCATTTACCACATGCGAGTGGGTAAACAGAGTCAATCCTCCCCAATAGGCTATGAATAGCAGGAGAAGAAACAATCTCATTATTCTACGCGACTTTTTCAAATCAGTCCTTTCTTCAAAGTGAATGGCGAAGATAAGGGTATTTATTATGGGAAACAAAACTAACCATACAATTGAGCCGGCAAGACAGTCAAAATACCCACATCTTGCGATAGAAAATACGGCATACTTCACATTTCCACAAAATTTTCTGCCATATTACGGAATTTCCAGAAAAAATATCTTCTCTTTGCAACTTTATAGGGGGGAGCCACCGTCTAACTCACAAAGAAACAAATAAAAAAACATAGATTATGAAACGTATCATTTTGGGATTAATGATTGCCATGGTGTATTGCACACTGGCACATGGAGTGAACAGAACCGTTACAGAAAACGACGAATCCGGAAACAAGAAGCGGGTAATCGAACTTAGGGATACGGTTATCAATGGCAAAGCCTTTACAGACACGCTCAGCATCATGACTTATGAGAATGGCTCGAAAGCCACCCGACATGACGAAGAGGCGTGGAAGCATACTCAAACCACCGACTGGAGTAATTTCGACCTTGGCAACAAGACCTCCGAAACCGTAATCGCCGTAACAGCCATCATTTTTATATTCGGCCTGCCACTGCTCATCATATTTGTCATCTTTTTCTTCCGCTACAAAAACCGGAAAGCCAAATACCGTCTGGCAGAACAAGCATTAGCAAGCGAACAGCCATTACCGGAGAACTTCTTCAAAGAAGCGGCGGCGACAGATATCCGCAGCAAAGGCATCAACAACATCTTTGTCGGCATCGGACTGTTCATCTTCCTTTGGGCAATCACCGGGGATTTCGGTATCGGTTGCATCGGCCTGTTGGTCATGTTTACCGGCTTCGGACAATTGGTCATCCACTATAGCCAACAGAAGAAAAACGACGAAAAATGAGTCAACTCAACGACATATCGTTAGTCGCGCAGGTCGTGGTGTTTCACAACACTAAGGCCTTCGACCAGTTGGTAAGGAAGTACCAGTCGCCCGTACGGCGATTCTTCCTGCACCAAACCTGCGGCGACAGCGAATTGAGTGACGACTTGGCACAGGACACTTTTATAAAAGCCTATACCCATATTGCTTCATTCAAAAATCTGTCCTGTTTCTCCACTTGGCTGTATCGTATTGCTTATAATGTATTTTATGACTATATTCGCAGCCGTAAAGAGACAGATGACTTGGACTCCTACCAAGTGGACGCTCAATGCAGTACGCTGCAAAAAGATGTAGGGCAGCACATGGATATCTACCGTGCATTAGCTACCCTGAAAGAAATGGAACGCACCTGCATCACCCTCTTCTACATGGAAGACCAGAGTATAGAGAAGATTGCAGGAATCACCCAATGCCCGGAGGGAACCATAAAAAGCCACCTCTCGCGGGCGAAAGAAAAAATGGCTGCCTACTTAAAACAAAATGGTTATGATGGAAAATGATGATAAACTTCTGGAACAATTCTTCGCCAATAACCGGCAAGAAATAGATGACAACGGGTTTACCCGCCGTGTGGCACACCGTCTGCCGGAACACAGCCACCGCCTGTCACAGATATGGACTGTATTCTGTTTCACTCTCGCACTGGTACTGTTTGTCGCCTTGAACGGACTACAGTTAGTATTGGATACGCTGCGCGAAACCTTGAACGGCGCCATCCAGAGCGGCGCATCAGAACTTGACCCTAAATCATTGCTGATAGCCGCAATAGTATTGCTTTACTTAGGTTACCGCAAGATTTCCTCTCTGGCATAAACAGATTTGCTCTTGCAATAAATTAGCCGGCCCTTACCTTATTAAAATAAAGTAAGGGCTAATTTTTTTTAAACAAGCGAACATATCTCAATGATATATTGTATATTTGCCAGCTCATAAAACTAAATAAACAGGGAAAGTTTTGAGACAAGTTCTATTTATCATATTATTCGTTTTTTCTATTGGAAGTGTTCGCGGACAGGCATCAAGTGATACTATCGTAATGAACTACCTGCAACAGACAGGAGTTCCGGTCACTTGCAATAATGAAGTCAAATTATTGATGACCGGGCACGACAAGTTTATCGACTTATTCCAAACCATTCGCCAAGCCAAACACCATATCCATCTGGAATACTTCAATTTTCGCAATGACTCCATCGCAAATTCCTTATTCGATCTTCTGGCGGAAAAAGTGAAAGAAGGAGTGGAAGTACGCGCCATGTTCGACGCCTTCGGCAATTGGTCCAACAACAAGCCGCTGAAAAAACGCCACCTAAAATCAATCAGTGACCGGGGTATTGAAATTGTCAAGTTCGACCCGATCAATTTCCCGTGGGTGAACCACGCCATACATCGCGACCACCGGAAAATCGTAGTCATCGACGGCAAGATTGGCTACACCGGAGGGATGAATATAGCCGATTATTATATCAATGGCTTGCCTAAAATCGGTAAATGGCACGATATGCACATACATCTTGAGGGGGATGCCGTACGCTATCTGCAAGGTATCTTTCTGACTATGTGGAACCGTGAAACAGGTCAGCATATCGGGGGACCGGCATATTTCCCGGATGTTCCGCAATTTCCGGACAGTGTAGCGGAAGAGATAGCCATCGTGGACCGCACCCCAAGGGAAACTCCCCGTTCCATCAGCCATGCCTATACCGCTTCCATACGGGCCGCACAAAAAAACATACGAATCGTGAATCCCTACTTCGTGCCGACAAAATCAATCCGCAAAGCCATAAAAAGTGCACTGAAAAAAGGAACGGAGGTAGAAATAATGATACCTTCCGTATCGGATATCTATTTTACTCCCGAAGCGTCATTCTACATCGTACATAAACTAATGAAGAAGGGCGCCAAGATTTATCTCTTCAATGGCGGTTTCCACCATTCTAAAATCATGATGGTGGACAGCACCTTTTGTACAGTAGGTACTGCCAATCTCAACAGCCGCAGCTTGCGGTATGATTATGAGACGAATGCGTTTATATTTGATCCGACCACCACACACCAATTGAACGAAATGTTTGAACGTGACAAACAGAACAGTACTCTACTGACCCCTGAAGTCTGGAAAGAGCGCTCTGCATGGAAAAAGTTCGTAGGCTGGGTAGGTAATCTTCTGACCCCTTTCCTTTAATCTTTAATTCTTGGTCTTTAATTTTCAATTATTGATTTAATCCCCTACCTTTGCAACCATATAAAAAGCACCATTATCATGAAACAATATTTAGACTTACTCAACCGGGTGCTGACTGAAGGCACGGAAAAAAGTGACCGCACCGGAACAGGTACAATCAGTGTATTCGGACATCAGATGCGCTTCAATATGGAGGAAGGATTCCCGTGCCTGACTACCAAAAAGCTCCATTTAAAATCCATTATATACGAACTTCTGTGGTTCCTCAAAGGAGACACCAATGTGAAATACCTCCAAGACAACGGGGTACGTATCTGGAATGAATGGGCGGACGAAAACGGGGATTTAGGACATATCTATGGATACCAGTGGCGCTCATGGCCTGATTATAAAGGCGGATTCATAGACCAAATCAGTGAAGCCGTTGAAACCATCAAACACAATCCCGATTCCCGCCGCATCATTGTCAGCGCCTGGAACGTAGGCGATCTGGATAATATGAACCTGCCTCCTTGCCATGCCTTTTTCCAATTCTATGTGGCCAATGGGAAACTGAGCCTGCAACTATATCAGCGCAGCGCGGACATCTTTTTGGGAGTGCCTTTCAATATCGCCTCCTACGCCCTGCTCCTGCAGATGATGGCACAGGTTACCGGACTGAAGGCCGGGGACTTTATCCATACTTTAGGAGATGCCCATATCTACTTGAACCATCTGGAACAAGTGAAACTACAACTCACGCGTGAGCCTCGTGCATTACCGCAAATGCAAATCAATCCGGACGTCAAGGATATTTTTGATTTCAAGTTCGAGGATTTCGAGCTGGTCAACTATAACCCGCATCCGCACATAGCAGGAAAAGTAGCAGTATAAATGGCAGAGGGGCAACCGCTCTCTATGCAAACAACAATTCCAAGAAGATATGATCAGTATTATCGCCGCAATAGACAAAAACAGAGGTATCGGTTATCAGAACAAATTATTATTCTGGCTACCTGATGACTTGAAACGTTTCAAGGCCCTGACTACAGGCAATACCATCATCATGGGACGAAAAACGTTTGAGTCTTTGCCCAAAGGCGCCCTTCCCAACAGGCGCAACATCGTCCTGTCTTCACAAGAAGATTTCTCCTGTCCGGGTGCAGAGGTATTCTGTTCTTTGGAAGAGGCACTGGCCAATTGCCGCCCGGATGAGCATATCTATATTATAGGGGGAGCCAGCGTATATCGTCAAGCGCTCCCATTGGCCGATGCCCTCTGTCTGACAGAAGTAGATGCCGAAGCTGCCCAGGCGGACGTATATTTCCCTGAAATAGACTTGACCGTATGGCAAGAAAAAAGCAGGGAATCCCACCCTATAGACGAGAAGCATCCCTGCCCTTATGCTTTTGTTGACTATATCCGCCGATAAATCAATCTTCCTCTTCTTCCACCGTTATCGGCATTTGCCGCTTGATGGCTTCATGGAAGGAAATCAGTGTTTCCGTACGAGCCAGCCCCAGCGGCTGTAACTTATCATGAATAATACTCAGCAAATGATGATTGTTGCGGGCATAGAGCTTTATGAACATATCATATTTTCCTGTCGTAAAATGACATTCCACGATTTCCGGAATAGCTTCCAAGGCCCTCGTCACAGCATCAAAAGAGGCAGGATCCTTTAAATAGATACCGATATAGGCACAGGTCTCATACCCTATCTTTTCCGGATCGATAACATATTCAGAACCTTTCAAGATGCCTAAATTTGTCAATTTTTGAATGCGTTGGTGAATGGCTGCTCCCGATACATTGCAGGCTCTGGCCACTTCAAGGAAAGGAATGCGTGCATTGTCGGCGATAAGCTTCAATATTTGCTCGTCTAAAGTATCCAATTGATGATGTCCCATTTCAATTTTTAATGATTAATAAATACTATATCTTCCGTATCTTCATACAGTAATGTGCAAAGTTAGCTATTTTTTTACCAATAAAAATACGGTCTATAACTTTTATTGCTAAAAAAAGAATAAAACCTCATCAGGAATCTTACAGCCGCATATATAAAATTCGACAACACAACCCAAGAAAATTGGAGATGAGGCCCAAACACCGTATCTTTGTAAAAAGATTAAATAATAAAGAATTATGAAGAAACACTTGTTATCCCTTATGTGCCTGTTCGTTACATTATCCTTACAAGCACAAGCATTCAGTGACTATTTTGCAGACAAAACTTTGCGCATCGACTATATCTTCACGGGAAATGCCGCAAAACAGGAGGTCTGCCTGGACGGACTTTCTTCACTGCCGTCATGGGCAGGAAGGAAACAGCACTTGTCCGAACTGCCTTTGCAGGGAAACGGGCAAATCGTCATGCGTGACAAAGCCAGCGGAACCATCATCTATAAAACTTCCTTTTCCTCACTTTTCCAGGAATGGCTCGAGACAGACGAAGCCAAGGCCGTAACCAAAGGATTCGAGAATAGCTTTCTGGTTCCTTACCCGCTCCGTCCGGCAGAAATAGAAATAACATTGCTCGACCCGCGCAGGAATATCCGTACAAGTATGAAGCATATAGTAAACCCGAATGATATCTTGATACATCAGAAAGGAACCGACCACATTACCCCCCATAAATATCTGCTACAAAGCGGAACTACCGAAAAGTGCATTGATGTAGCCATCCTTGCCGAAGGCTATACCCTGGAAGAAATGGATACATTCTATAAGGATGCCGCTATCGCCTGTGAAAGCCTTTTCTCCCATGAGCCATTCCAATCAATGAAGAAGCGCTTCAACATCGTAGCCGTAGCAAGTCCGTCTGAAGACAGCGGAGTTAGTGTACCACGCTTAGGTGAGTGGAAACGCACTGCATTCAATTCACATTTCAGTACTTTCTACTCAGACCGCTATCTGACCACCTCACGTGTAAAGTCCATACATGATGCTTTGGCAGGAATTCCCTATGAACATGTCATCATCCTGGCCAATACGGAAGAGTATGGCGGAGGAGGCATATACAATTCATATACCCTTACCACGGCACATCACCCTAAATTCCGCCCGGTAGTAGTACATGAATTCGGCCACAGCTTCGGAGGTCTTGCCGATGAGTATTTTTACGATGATGATGTGATGACCGATACTTATCCTCTGGATATAGAGCCCTGGGAGCAGAACATCAGCACACGGGTCAACTTCGCATCCAAATGGGAAGATATGCTGGTAAAAGGAACTCCTGTCCCCACCCCAACCTCAGAAAAGGTGAAATATCCCATAGGTGTGTACGAAGGAGGAGGATATTCTGCCAAAGGCATCTACCGCCCTGCGGATAATTGCCGTATGCGGACCAATGAATACCCTGCTTTTTGCCCGGTTTGCCAACGCGCCGTCCGTCGGATAATAGATTTTTATACTGGACAATAAAACAAAACGATATAACTTATGATCAGACTGCAACGCATTACAACCGCCGATACGGCTTTGTACGATTACATGGAACAACTGATGACCTGTTCTTTCCCGTCAGAGGAATACAGGGCGCTGGAAGAATTACGTACCTATACAGATACAAAGACAAGTTTTCATAACAATATCATCTTCCAGGATGATACTCCGGTAGGATTCATTACTTATTGGGACTTTGGGCATTTCTTTTATGTGGAACATTTCGCCATAGATCCTGCACAACGCAATGGCGGTCATGGCAAGAATGTACTGAACCATCTGTGCCAACTTCTGAAATACCCCATTATATTGGAAGTAGAAGAACCCATTGAAGAGATGGCGCAGCGCCGTATCAATTTCTATCAACGCCATGGCTTCTCACTGTGGGAGAAACCATATCAACAACCTCCATACAAGCCCGGAGATCATTTCCTCCCTATGCTGCTTATGGCCTACGGAGATTTACAATGCGAAAGAGACTTTGAAAATGTAAAAGAACATATATACAAAGAAGTGTATAACGTAAAATAAAAATAAAGGCTGCTTAATCAAATAAGCAGCCTTTATCATATAGTTACTAACTTCTTACTGGCGCGGTTGCGCAGAGTAGTTAATTTTCAATGCATAAGCTTGACGAAGAGCTTCTTTGATATCTGTTACGATACCCATTTTC
>OHKL01000038.1_pt1 | contig 115201 bp, 127 predicted proteins | sample 1568721 | NCBI WGS metagenome assembly OHKL01 (sample SAMEA3879543, study PRJEB24766) | human gut metagenome | biome: human-associated habitat; feature: feces | place: USA | collected 1985/1987 | reverse complement strand
TAAGATGTACCATTTTGGGTGGGGGCTGATTATTAAACCCACCTATATTGGTACATTTATTATTTTATGCATTTTATTATCTAAGATGTACCATTTTGGGTGGGGGCTGATTATTAAACCCACCTATATTGGTACATTTATTATTATAGAATCATTGCAACTTACGAAAACAAACTTGTTTGTTTGAGTAACTTCGAAACATGGTTTTTATGTTTCGAAGGTGTGGCACACGAAGTAGTCGCCACGTTATTTATTTCAACGTTGTAGTTACAACGAATGATATAAAAGTAACTATTTGTAGATGTACCATATGTACCATTTTAGATGGGACTCGAGGATAATTTTAGGTTCACTTTTTCACCAAATCCAAGTGTATTATAAATATAAAAGAAGGAGGGGAAATGTATTATGATAGAAAATAAATACTTAGAGGAATTCGTAAAGGAAGGGAAAATTGAGTTATTCAAACATAGAAGAGAATTATTAATATTACCAAATGATAGTGGTAGACTAAATATAATTGTATCTCAAGCACATTTATTTAATAATATTTTATACTTATGTGATAGTAGGGAATCAAAGAAACAAATTGAAGATGAATTAGCAAAAACTAATGTCACTAATATTACGGTTTTAACATACGATGAATTATATGATGAGACAATAGGTAATTATGATTTTAAATATTCATATATAAAAAGTTTTGACTTAATAGTATGCGACAAAATACATAACTTAATTATATTTAGCAAACAAGTAGATTATTTAAAATATATCGTATGTTTATTATTTGACAATGCATTTAAATATAACGCTAAAATATTAATGATGACTACTGAACCACAATATATTGAGGAGTTTCAACAAGAAATGCCATGGGCAAACTCTTATCATACAATTGAATTAAAAGATAATTATTTAAAAAAATAAAAAATTTCTTTATTATATGTTTAAAGTCCATGCTTGTGGGAATATATATAGTATAAGAAAATAATAAATAATTAAGAGGAGCTGATAAGTATGAAAAGAAATATTAACTGGAACATGGTTGGTTTAGTTGTATCTGTAATATTAGTATTAGGCATGATTGGTATGGGTAGTCCAAGAGGTCTTATAGGTATGTTATTATTCGTAGGTTTGTACTTATTCTTATTTGCATTTGATTTCCTTGTTTTTGGAATACTTGGTATTGATCAATTCTTCCCTGTTTTAGGAATATTAGGTTTCAACATTTACATAATAGCAATGTCATTCTTATCATTAACTGCTTGTTAGTAGCAAAATAATTGTAAAAATATACAAAAATAGGTTCACTTTTTTAGAAGATTTAAGTATATTATAAGTGTAAGGAACTTTAGTTCTTACAATAAATTATTAGGAGGGATTTGTTATGGACGATGTTTTCAACAAAATAGAAATGGAGTTAATAGCTAAGGCAATAACAACTGTGGTTGAGTTAGGTGTTAACGAAGGTAAAATTACTAACGAGGAAGAAAAAGAAGATATAATAGAAGACGCCGTAACAACTATAATTGCTTATAAAACTGCTAACTACAATGTAGAGGATACAATGGATGCTGAAGATTTAGGTGAATTCATGGGGCAATATGCAATATATAAATTTATTGACTTAGATGATGAGGAATTAAACGAAATAGGATTAGCGTTAGCATTAGGTATGACAAATGTAAATGATTTTGAAGAAGTAGCAAAATTAAATACAATTAATGAATTAGCAACACATTATAAAACATTAGATATGAATAAAGATTCAATAGAAACTGTGGCTACTTTAAAACGTCTTTATGAAATAATAGATGATGAAAAAGATCTAGAAGAATTTTTTGATTTAGTTAACGAATAATAGAGGGGAATTGATGGGGAATGGCAATACCAAAACCAATATTTGGTGGTAAGATTGATGGTAAAGGAATACAAGATTATTGTAAATTAGATAAACATATTGTTGATGTACAAGATAGAATAGATTATGTTAAAGACGTTTTGAATGTCGTTGATGAAAATGGAAAAGAATTTACTAATGATAGATTTTTAATAGATATATGGGATACTGGAGTATGTAAAAGTGAATTAGGTATGAGTGACTTCTTATGGTCACAAACTAATGTGGCCAGTGTATTGGAAATGTTAGGTTCTTACATTTTGTACGCTGATGAAGAAAAAGATTTAAGAAAACAAACTCAATATAAAATATATTATGACGAGCATGAATTTGATAAGGCTATCAAGAAAGATGAAGAGTTAGTTAATAATAGAAGTCGAGAAGTGTATAACAATAATAATGGTAAGAATTTAAAAATATTAATACCACATGACAATTATAAATTAGCACCTAAAGAAAAAATAACTAATGTTGATTTATATAGATATCCTATAATAAAACAATATCATGATTTTTGTGAATACTTAAAGGTACTACGAGATAATGATAATATTAGGAATGAAATGAATGAAAAAAAGAATACACATATCACTGAAAAGAGATTAAGAAAATTAATAGGGTTTTTAAATGTAGATATGGTTGATGTAAAAATGCATTATCATCCACACTTAAAACCTAAACATTTACTTAAAGATGATGGTTATCCTAGTTGGGAAGAATTTGATGAGTTTGATGTAGAACATATGAAGGCTTTGCTGCAAGTACATAGAGATATGGAGTTAGTTGATTTTCAAAATGATGTTACTTGTCTTGTTTATGATTTAAATAATGCATTGAAGAAACTTAAGTTAACCGATTCACAACGTAATATATTAAACCTATGGCAATCATGTATGACACAAAAAGAGATAGGTGATGTAATAGGCAAATCTCATCAATATGTAAGTAAAGTATTAAATAATATAGTATTAAAAATAATAAATGTTTATATGAAAGACTATGAAGATTGGTATTATCTTAACATAGCCAAAGGTACATATAAGACCTGTTCAACATGTGGAGAAGTAAAATTAATAAGTGAATTTACTAAAAATAGTAAAGAACATGATATTTATAAACCTGAATGCAAGGAATGTAGGAACAAAAGACGAATAAAAATACAATAATTGTTTGTGCAAGGTAAATACATTGACAAAAAAGGTTGCACGAATCTATGGAAAAATCATAAGTAAATGTAGAGTTGGTAATACTAGTATATTACTAACGAAAACATTATTCACTTTCCCTCAAATCCAATTTATTGTGTTCAGCGACTTCAACTAAGTTGCTGGACACACCAATTTGATGATGAGGAATTTTATTTTTTTATATTGAATGGGGAGATAATTATGATACAAAAGGATGCTTTTAAAATAATACAAGATAAATTAGTTGAACAAGGAATAGCGATGAGTTTAGAAGATATAAAACTTTTTATGAGAGCATTAGAAGAAGCATGTGTTGTTATAGGAGATAAACTAGACATTGGTGAAGTATGTAGGATAGTTAATTTTTTAGAGATACGCAAAAAAGAAAACAAACCTAGAAATTATAGAGTTATGAAAGGTGAAGATACTGGTAAAATAAAACATGTTGAAGGTAGTGTAAATACAACTGTTAAATCTACCAAGGCTTTCACTAAAAGAACTAAAAAATAAAATATCATGATGGGGTGATGATATTATGGGGAGAAAAATTGATATAGAATTAACTGATAACATGATTGAAGACATAGTTGCTAAGATAAATGATAATATAAGTTTGACATGGGAAGAATTAATGGAAAAATATAATATTGATTTTATGTCAAAAGATCATTTTAGAAAAATGGCTACTGGTATAGATCTATTATATAACCATATGAATGACAATGATAGTAAGTTAATGAATATGGAAGCATATGAAAAACTTCTAAAAAGGGAAATAAAAGTCAAAAAGGAAGTACAAAAACTTACTGATTTAAGAACATTAGTTAATAGAGAGTTAAGAGAATATAGTAGAGAAAAGAACTTACTTGATATAGCTAATGACTATGTTGAACGTTTAGATGATATGGATAAATTAACATTAAATAATACTAATGTAGTTAAAGATACTAAGAGAGCTGGGGTGTTACTAGTATCTGATGTGCATTATGGATTAGATGTGAAATGTACTACTAACGTTTATAATAGTGAAATATGTAGAGAACGTTTAAGTACGTTACTTAGTGAAACAATAGAACATTCTAAAACAAATAATGTTAGTGAATTAAATTTATTTCTATTAGGGGATTTGATAAATGGATTGATTCACACTACAACAAGAATTGAAAATAGAGAACAAGTGGTCATTCAATCATTAGAGATAGCTGAACTAATGAGTAAGTTTATTTTTAAATTGAGTGAAGCACAAATATATAGCAAGATAAATGTTTATTTTGTTTCAGGTAATCATGATAGAGTACTTGCTAAAAAACAAGATAATACATTAGATGATGATTTTGGTTTAGTAATTAAAACAATAATGAAAGATAGATTAAGAGATATATCTAATGTTAATATGATTGAAAACGAATTTAGAAGAGATATAATATGTTGTAATATATTAAATAGTAAAGTATTTGCAACACATGGGGATAAAGATAAAATTGAATCAAGCTATAAAAACTTAGTTAGGTTAACTGGTGAAGTACCTGATTATATATTCTTAGGTCATTATCATCATTTAGTAGAAGATAGCATTGGTAGAACTGAAATAATTGCTAATGGTGGATTTGGTGGTGACACTGAGTATACTGGGGATTTAAGATTAACCTCAAGACCTGCACAAAGATTCATGGTTTTCAATGAAAAAGGAAGATTGTGTACTTACAATATAACTCTTGATTAACTAATTAAGGGTTGAGTTGAGGTTATAAATATAAATAGAATATAGTTGTGATTTCAATTCAATCCTTAATACCCCACAATAAGGATTGAATAATATCAAATTTCCCCATATTAAAGGATGCATGAAAGTGCATCCTTATTTTTTAGAGCGTGGAGGTGATTGTATGGCAATATCTAATAAATTAACCTGCACTCAATGTGGTTGTGAAAAATCAATAAAGAGAGATTTCTACGCTTCAAATTCAAGAACTAATTCTCAAAATCAAAGAATACCTGTTTGTAAAAAGTGTTTGAAAGAAGACTTCTTAGAGCTAGTAGATTCATATGATGGTAATGAGAAATTAGCTTTAAAACATTTATTAATGAATTTTGATATTTATTACGATGAAAAAATATACAATGAATCTAAAGATGAAAGTGATGTTTTGGCAGCGTATTTAACAAAAGTCAATACTAAGGTAAAAGACAAGACTTCAAAAGATAATAAATTAGTAGATGATGAAGAAGAATTAAGTGATGAACATCGTAAGTTGATCACTAAATGGGGAGAAAATAGACGACCTAATGAGTATGAAAGGTTAGAAACATTAGAGAAATTATATATGGAACAATATCCTTCAAATACATTACAAGAGCAAGTTATAATTAGAGCCTTGTGTGATTTTGAAGTTGAAAAAGAAAAATGTAGGGCTAATGGGGATTATGCCAATTATGATAAAATTGATAGAAGAATAAGTGCTAAAATGGAAGAATTAAATGTAATACCTTCTAAGACTAAAGCATATATGGAAGACGACAATATGGTTGTTGGATATTTGATAAATATGGTTGAAACAGATAGACCGATACCTGAAGTTGCTGACGAGTTTAAGGATGTAGACACAATAGAAAAAATGATAGAAAGATATTATCTGTCACCAATTAGAAAAGTTATGAATTGGACAAAAACTAAAGTAGGCAAGTTGTTTGGTAAAGATGGTGATGAAGATGATACTAAGTAAAGAATTTGAAACAAAAACTAAACATGAACGTAGAAATGATTTAACCAAAGATGATATGGAAAATCTTTTGCGTGGAGTAGAGATATGGGCTGGTTTTTGGAGAAATAACCCACATAGGTTTGTTGAAGATTATTTAAGACTACACTTATTTGTATTTCAACAAATATTATTATATTTCATGATGAAATCAAATCTGTTCTGTTTTATTGCATGCCGCGGGCTCGGAAAGTCATTCTTAACTGCCGTCTTTTGTGTAGTTAGATGCATTCTTTATCCTGGCACTAAAGTAATCATTGTTTCAGGAAATAAAGGTCAAGCTGGTTTAATTATAACCGAAAAAATTAAAGAGATGAAAGATAAATCACCTACGTTGGCTAAAGAAATTAAAAGGATACGTGAAGGTGATGACCCTGCTTGTTTCTTTAGAAATGGTAGTTATATAAGAGTATCAACAAGTGGGGATGGAGCCAGAGGGGCTCGTGGAAACATACTTATAGTAGAAATCTGCTCGTCTATGTGGAAACATGTAGAATGAAATCGGCAAAATCGGTGAAAGCTAAGTTCAATTTGAATATGCCAATACCGAGATAACAAATAAAGTTAAAATGTTATTTGTATTGTAGAGCGTAGGAATTGAACCTATGCTTTTCTTTTTGGAAAAGTATAGAATATAATATTCCCAAGAGTGTCGATACCTAAGTTTTAAAATATGGTAAAAATGTACGCCGACCTAGGGATGAATTGACATCCCATAATGCGAGGAAACTCCTAGAGTTACAAGATAAAAAACTTGTAAGATAACAATTGAGATGAGTATCGTTTGGTTAAAAAAGAAAATCTTGATTCAGTATTAAAACAATTCTTAACTGCACCAAGACGACCTAATTTCTATGAAAAACCTGAATATAAAGATTATCCTATAGAGCAAAATAAAGAGTTGTACCTAAGTTCAGCTTGGTAGAAATGCCTAGTATCAATTAAACTACAAGTGATTGATACTGTAATCGAGCAAAATCGGTGAAAACTAAGTTCTTATGAATATGTTAATACCGAGGTAAGTTAAAGAATTAAAGAGCTTTAACCACCGTAACGCATAGTAGTTGAAACTATTTGAGGAATAATTATCCTCCATAGAATATAATACTGCCACGAGTGTTCGACACCCATTGTAGAAATGATATGAGGGTGGAAATATATGCTAAACTAACTATGAATTAACATAGTGTAATGGAAGAAATTCCTAGAATTACAAGATAAAAAACTTGTAAGGTAATAAATTGATAAATCTCACTGGGCTTGGGATAAATTCTTAACTATATTTAATCGTATGGTAGAAGGTAAGGACGCATTTTGTTGTGACATTCCATATGAATGTTCCCTAGAACATAAACTATTAACTCAAGAGAAAATAGACATGGATAGAGAAGACATAGGAGAAGTTAGATTTATGATGGAATATATGGGGTTATGGTATGGGGAAAATGAAAAATCTTATTTTAAATCAGATGAATTGAATTTATGTAGAGTATTAAATAAAGCATTTTATCCTTTAAAAGATTGGGAACTTAAAGATAAAAAAGCATTAGAAAAACATGCTAAACAAATGCCTAAACTTAGAGGTGAAATAAGAATCTTAGCGTGTGATATAGCATTGGAAGAAGGAGCAAAAAACGATAACTCCATATATTTATTAATGAGATTAATTCCTAATAATGGTACTTATTATAGAGAAGTAGTGTATATGGAATCTCATAATGGATTAGATGCACAAGTACAAGCAGTTAGAATTAAGGAACTATTCTTTGAATTTAAATGTGATAAAATGATAATAGATATAAATGGGAATGGTAGTGCAGTATTAACCAACTTGCAACAAGTGACTTATGATGCAAGAAGGGATGTACACTATGAAAAATTTGACTTATTCAATAAAGCTAAAGATGTAGACTTTGAATTAAGTGAGAATGGATTAAAAGTCATGTATGGTATGAGAGCTATGGCTAGAGAAAACAATGATTGTATTGTTTATCTTAAAAATGCAATTATAAATGGTAAATTACGTTTATTAGTTGATGATTTGGAAAAGAAAAATGACATGGCTACTGATAAAAGATTCCATTTAGATGGTGAGTATGCTAGTTCTGTGTTATTCCCATACATAGAAACTACAAAGATGATACATGAAATGATCAACTTAGAATATGAAATTAATAGAGATAATGTTGCCATTGTAAATGGTAGTGCTAGAAAAGATAGATATTCAGCAATAGCTTATGCTAATTATTTAGCTGAATTGATAGAAAAAGATGAAATAAAGAAATCAAGTGCTGATGATTTTGAATGGATGTTTTTTGATTAGGAGGTGAGTGAAAGTGGATGAATATGAAGAAAGATTTGTCAAGGGTGAATTAAGCAAGGAAGAAAGTGACTGGTATGCATTTGCAAGAAGTGTTGCACAAGTTAATTTAAATACTCCTGATAAAATTATGAAACATTATGAAGATACAGTTTATAATACTAAATATATAAAAGACTTATTAAAAGATATAGATAGTAATATAAAAGAATTACAAGCGTTAGGTAATCAAATGGCAATCATGAATGGTATGCTTAAAGAAATGATACTTTACAAAAGTAATCAATTGCTATTTTATCATTTCCTAATACCAAAAGATATACGTTCAATAAAAACTAAAAGTGCTTTAGAAGATAGTGAGTACAATGCTTGTGTTCAATTTGATAAATTTAACTTTCAATATAATGCGAGTTGGATGATGGAAGAATGTATGAAATTAGGAACAGTATATACATATTTTGAAGAATTTGACACTTGCTATAACATATTCCAAATGCCAAATAGAATGTGCGAAGTAACTCATATGAAAGATGGTTTATTAAGATATTCTATAAATTTAGCTTGGATTGACGAGAGCACTTGTGAAAATTATCCTAAACCAATACAAAGGTTATGGAGAAGATATAAGAAAGGTACTTTAAGTGGTTTAATTAATGAATGTTGGTATCCATTAGGAGATCATGCTTATGCGTTTAGTTTAAATCACAATAGTGAAGCAACACCATATTATATGGATGTGTTCCTAGAATTATGTAAATTAGAAGAACTAAAAGAAGTTGATAAAATAAATGCTTATTTAAGTGCAACTAGATTATTAGTTCAAAAAGTACCTACTGATGATAAAGGTAAACCTACTATGCCTAAACCAATGGTATCTGCTTATCATGAAGCATTTAAGAGATCTGTATCAGGATATTTTAATGCTTTAACAACTCCAATGGAAGTAGATAGTGTTAGTATAGGTGTATCAAGAGATAAAAATGTTAATTATGTTGATTCTCAAAAAGATAATATATATTCAATGGCTGGTATTAATGATGAGGTATTTAATGGTGCTAAATCGTCAAATGAAGCTATTGTTTTATCTAATGCAGCCGATTCAATCTTAGGTAGAATTATGTTAAGACAATTAGAAAGTATATTTAATTGTGAAATGAAGTTGAATTCACAAATGAAGAGTTGGGGACTTAAAGTGTTAGAAACAACTGACTATACTAAGAATAACGAACGTACTGCATTATTAACTTCCTTAGCGACATATGGTTCTAAGAAACAATATTTAGCTTTATGGGGATACACTCCTCTTGAAGCATTTAATTTAATAAGATATGAAGATATGGCTGACTTAGAACAATATATGTATCCTATGGGAACTGCTTATACTCAAAGTTCATCAGATACAACAGGAGGACGACCTAGCAATGCTGAGAATCCTGAATCAACACAAACTACTTCTGAGGGTGAAAATTCTTAATGTATTGTATACCTAGAGGTATAAAGTTATTAAATTGTGAATCTTTTTGGAATGAAGGCTATTATGGAGAAGGTATAAAAGTAGGTGTTATTGATAGTGGATGTGATATAAATCATGTTTGCTTAAAAGATAGAATTATTAAAACTAAAAATTTTACAAATGAAGGATCTCAAGAAGATGTAACTGATTATTTTAACCATGGAACTCATATCACTGGCATAATAGCTGGTAATGGAATTGATAATGGAATAATTGGAGTAGCACCTAAATGTAGCATAGTGGTTATGAAAGTATTAAGTAGAGATGGTGAATGCCAAAGTTCTACTTTATGTGATGCCATTAATTATGCTATACATGAAAAGATTGATATTTTAAATATATCAATAAGTGGTGTTGTAGATAAACCAATATTTCACAATGCTATAATAGATGCTTATGATAATGGAATAATTATGTGTGCTTCAGCTGGTAACAATCTTGATAATCAACTTAGTTACCCTGCTTCATACAAAGAGGTTATTGATGTAGGTGCTTGTAACTTTGAAGGTAGAGTTTTGAAGTTTAGCAACTCTAATTCTACAATTGATTTAGTTTGTTATGGAAGTAATATTACTTCAACATATCCTGGTAATAGATATGCTAAATCAAGTGGTACTTCGCAAGCAACTCCTCATGTGAGTGGAACATTAGCATTGCTATTGGAATATTTTAGAAAAACTTATAAAAGAAATCCTACAAATAGTGAAATTAAGAAGTTTTTAATGTTTTATACTACCTTAATAGAAGATACTCCAAAAGAATTACAAGGTAATGGTATATTAAAATTAGATTTTTAGAGGTGATGAAAGTGGAATATTTGTATGTATTTGATGAAAAAAAGAAAGATGAATTAATTGAAAATGGATTTAAATACTTAGGTGAGAACTATATTGTAAAAGAAGGTGTAATTACCAAGGTATTTAAATTTATATATAATGAACCAAAAATTAAAAAATATAGTGTTAATATGGATGGCTGCATAAGAGCAACCTCTAACACAATGTTCTTTTAAAGGAGGTGATACAGATATGAAAAAGAGTGAAAATGGTTTATACAACATACCATCTCAAATGGAAAATTATTCTAATGACGATGTCGATAGTAACTTAATGAAAGTTAGAATCAAGTTTAATAAAACTGGTAAGAACTATAACTGGACTAAGTTTACTAAAGAAGCGTTAGTAGATGCTGAACCAACTTTAAAGAATATACCTATATTAGCTTATATTAAATGCACTGATGAAGATCTTGACAAATATGACTTTGATGGTCATAATACTATGACTAAAATAGTTGAAACACCAAATGGCTACAAAGTTGAATATAAATATTTAGAAAGACCTATTGGTGTAATCCCCGAAACAAATAATGTTACTTATGAAGAAGGGGATAATGGTGAAGAATATTGCGTATGTGACGGATATGTTTGGAAAACTTACTCTAATGAAGGTTATGAAATCATAAAAAACTCTGAATATAAAAGTGTGAGTATGGAAATTAGAGAAAGAGAAGGTCATTATGATGAAGAAGATGACTATTATGATATAACTAAATTTACATATCAAGGGATAACTGTATTAGGTGATGATGTCGAACCTGCAATAGAGGGAGCTAACCTTACTAAATATTCTAGCATGGATACATATAAAGAAGAACTTCAAAAATTATATGAAGCAATATATCAATATGAAAAGGGGGAAAGAGTTTTGGATAATCAAGTACAAGAACCTAAAGTTGATGACGTTGTAGAACCTCAAGTTGATGAACCTCAAGTTGATGAACCTAAAGCTGATGAGCCTGAAGTTGATGAACCAAAGGTAGACGACGTTGAAGAACCTGAAGTGGACTTTTCTAAATTCGCAAAATTATTAAATGTGGAAGAAGAAATAAAAGACGTTGAAGGTTTATATTCAATTGTAGAATCAACTTTAGTAAACTATTCAAATTCAATAGCTGATCTAACTAAAGAAATTGAAAACAATGCTAATAAGCAAAATGAAATGGAAAAAGAATTAACTAGATTACAAGAATTTGAAAAACAAATCAAAGCTAATGAACAAAAAGAAGCAATTGATGTTGTAACTAACAAATATCAAGCTATGCTTGAAAGTGATTTCTCTGAATTAACTGCTAAAGTTGAAAGTGGAGAAATGGAAATAACTGAATATGAAAAAGAATTGGCTTTATTATTTAGTAGAGAATATATGGAAAATAAAGGTAAATTCTCTAAAAAAGAAGAAAATAATAATGTTCAAAAATTAGGTGGTGCTGATCCAAATCAAGTTAAATTAACTTATGGTGATGTATCTAAATATATGAATAAATAATGGAGGAAATAATAATGGGTAGATTAAGATTAGATATCGTTAATGATAAAAAAGTAAGAGTATTACAAGTTACTGAAAAAGTAGACAATGGAGCATTTGGATATATAACTGGAATAAAAAATGTTGATGACTTAGGTAGAGAAACATATGAATTAAAAAAATTCCCTGCAGAAGGAGAAGTAAAAGGTCAAGTTGTGTTTGTTGCTGATGATGGACATAGATATGAAGATGTAAAAATGACTACTAACGCATCTTTAATGAGACCAGCTGCTAAAAAAGTTCCTTATTTTGCAGTAGCAAATGATGGTTTCGATGTAGTAGTTGACCCTAATGAAGAAGCTGGTATAACTAGAGGATATGGCTTAGAACCAATGGACTTAATATCTGTTGAACCACATGTATTATTAGGTGGAGACCCTGTGACTACTGTTGCAGCTGCTAAAGCTAAAGTTGCAGTTGGTGACTTATTAAAACCAAAAGCTGACTCTTATAACTTAGAAAAAGCAACTTCTATGGCTGATGCCGTAGCACAAGTTGATGGTATAGAATTATTTAGTGGATATCCAGTAATAGTTATAAGATTTTTATAAAATTTAAAACGAAGATAAAAGATATATAATAGGAGGAATTATAAAATGGAAAGTATAAAAATGGGTAAATTAGCATTAGATTTATATGATCACAAAGTTGATACTAAATACAGTAATATAGAAACTGAAGCACAAGCTGAAGAAATATTAAGAAATGCATTAATAGATGCAATAGGATGCAAACCTGGTGAAGATGGATTTTACTATGCATTCCAAGAAAACAAACAAAGATTTTTCAAAATAGTTGCTGAAACTATAACTGAAACTACTAGAAGAATAACAAAAGAATACTTCGCTGATTGGGTAGAATACAAAGATTATGCATTTGGTGAAAAACCTGAATTTAAAGTAAAAGACGATCAATTATTCAAAGTATCTGTAATAGCAACTGGTATGCATTCTTTAAGAAGACAAAAAATGTATGGTAAAAGAATAGGTTCTGAAGCATTTACTTTAGGAATCAAAATATATGAAGAATTCTTTGATTTCATGTTAGGTGAAATGGCATGGTCAGAATGTGTAGATAAAGTTGCTGAATCATTTACATATGAATTAGCTAAATTAATATCTAAAGCATTCTTCGGTGCTTATGAATTCTTAAATGGAGAAGTTACTGCGGCTGCATACTCTGATGATGTATTAATAGAAAAAGTTAGAGAAATTGAAAACTTAACTGGTAAAAAATGTGCTATATATGGTACTGCAACTGCATTAGATAACATAGTTGGTGCAAATGCATTAGCTGATTATGATGACAAACGTAACTTTGGTTATGTAAAAATATTCAAAGGTAGACAATGTGTAGAACTACCTCAAATGTACAATGAAGATTTAGGAGCAAATGAAGTTCCTGATGATGTATTATTAATAATACCAGCTGGAGAAAAAGTATTAAAAGCTGGATTTGAAGGACAACCAGTTGTTGCTTCTAAAACTGATGTTAACGATAGAGAAGATATGCAAGTTGAATACTCTTTCTTAAGAAGATGTCATGTTGGTGTAGCAGTAGCATCTAAATTTGGTATGTTAAAAATAGGTTAATAAATAAGATGAATTAATTAATCTCCCATGAAATAACATTCTCATGGGAGAATGTATTTTATGGGAGGATTGATATTATGGCTACTGAGAAAAAAACTACTAGTAAAAAAACTACAAAAAGTGGGAGTACTAAACCACGTAAAACTGCTAAAAGAAACACAAGAAGAGACTTAATAAGAGAACTAAAAAATAAAAGAAATGAAATAGATGTTGAAATAACCAATATAAGTGCAGTAAGATGTAAATATGTAGAAGAAAAAACAAAATATAAATATTTCGATTTACGAATGGGTGATAAAGAAATATTAACTTTAGCTGATTTACAAGAAGTTGTTAACAGATGTAGATTTATGTTTGAAGACCACTACTTATTAATTACTGATGTTATTATGGTAGATGAAGAAGATGACAAGAAATACACAATAGATGATTTATTAGTATATTTAGGATTAATGGATATATACGTTGGTATAGATAACCATCAAATAGATTATATTGAAGAATTAATCTATGATAGTAAAATAAAAGATTTTAAAGACGTTGTATCAAGAAGTGATAGACCACTATTAATATCTATTGCTGGAAGAATGTTATCAGTATTCAAGCAAGACCCTGATGAAATTGATAGAAATAAAATTGAAATTATTTCTTCAAAATTAAACTTAGGAGACATATTTAGAGAAAATTGGATGTAGGTGATAATAAATGACTGATTTAAATGATATATATGAAGTATTTTTATCACTCATAGATGATGATTTGATTGCAATAATGTTGAATGATGGCAATGAAGAGGACGTAAAAGATTTGTTTTTAGTCTATCTAAAAGGTGCTATAAGTGAATTTAAGTTTTGTAAAAAGAATTTAGAATTTGATGAAACAAAGGAACATATTGTTGATAAATTAAATGATGATGAAATCATGATATTAGCTTTAGGCATGATTAAATATTGGTTAAAACCTAAAATACTTAGAGATAGCAATTTGCATATTTTATATTCTGATACAAACTTTAATCAAAAATCACCTGCTACACTAATGGAACAATTACAAAGTTTAAAAAAGAATAGTGAAAATGAATTTGAACAAAGATGTACCGATTATACTTACTCAAGTGATTTTGATGATAATGGTATAGGGTGGTACTAATGAAATCATTTGATAAATATTCAAGACACAAGGAATTGCTATCTAAGGCTACTAAGAAAAATAAACAAAACACAATAAAGAAAATGACTAGAACATTTGAGTTATACAAAAATGAAATCCCTACTTGTGTAGAAGTTCCTGTTTCACCACCATTTGTATTGCCTGTACTTGATGAAATGGCACTTGAAGAAATTGTTGTAAATGATATCGCAATTAACGACAGTAGAAGTGGTGATGAGAAGTTAGTTAAAACTAATCATGATTCTACTTTAGATGTTGGTGGATATTTTTATATGGACAATTATTTTTGGTTGATTAAACATAAAGATAGTAGAGAAATGGATACTATGAAAACATTTACTGCTAGAAGATGTAATCAATATATAAATCATAAACATAATGGTTTAATATACAAAATACCCGTTGCAATCGAATACATGGTTATGACGAGTGATGGTATACAATATGTTAAATATGGAAGTACTTTAGATTCACAAAGAATCATATGGATGGGATCGAATGATATAACTGAGAAACTTACAAATGGTACTAAGTTAGTAATAGCTAATTGTGTGTTTGAAATAACTCAAATTAACAACTATGAACTTAATGGATTGGGTACTGGTACAAAAGGTGTTATAAAAGTATCTGCCACTCAAAGACCTGCTTCATCTTCTGATGATTTAGAGGGTGGTGTGGCTGATAATGATACTGAATCAACTATTATAGATGAAAATACTATAACTGGTGAAAAAGTTTTATACACTAATATGGAAGGTACTTATACAAGTACTGATACTGTACGAGGTCAATTCCAGTGGGTTTGTGATAATGATGATGTTGAATTCATTGAAAATGATGAAGACCATTGTGTAATATATATTCCTAGAGATAAATGTGATAAAAACATAGGTGCTATAATTAAATTGAGTAAGTGCACTTATGATGGTACTATATGCACTTATATGAAAGATGGAAACGAGGTAGAATGTACTGTAACAATAGAGATTAGAGGTGTTTAGTGATGATTTACGTGGATAATTTAAACAAGATTTTACATGATATATGTGAGGAAATAATATTAGATGAAAAAGTAGGAAAACTGCTATACTATAATAATGTGAAGGATAAAGATATATACACTTTGGATAAAGTTAAAAACCCTATGAAAATTCTATTCAATAATAAAGTATTTAAAGGTAGAAGAATTAATAAGATACAAACTGAAAGTGATGTAGGTTTGTGTGTTACTATGAGCTTATACGAACCATATACAAGTTATTACAAAGAAAGTGAAACTGTTAAAACAATACAATATGATGTAATTATATTATGTCATGAAGATTGCTTAACTATGCTTAATGGAGTTAGAACTGTGGCGTTGATAGACGCTTTATCGAATTGTATACATAATTCCAAATATATAAAAAGTATAGGTAAAGTTAAGATGTGTCAAGCGTTTCCAATCTATGATGTACCCGACGGTTATGAAGGTTGGGATGTAAGATTTCAAGTAAACATTGTGAATGGATATAAATAATGATCCATAAAAGTTTATTTTTTACTGGTAACCCTATTGTATTTGCAAAAGGTTCAGGTTTAGGTGAAATCGCACAACCAACTATAGGTGAGTTAATGGACAATCAAATGGACATTAATGACTTTATAGAACCGTTTTATCTTGTGATGTCTATAAAAGACAAAGTTAAATCATCCATGTTAAATACACTATATGCTTTAAGTGAACGAGATATAAATGAAGGTAACGAACCCGTATTATTAAAATTCCAAAGAGCATTGATGTTATTATATCATGTTTCAGAAGAATTTATAAAATTAGATTTATATGGTTCTTCTCAAGTAATCATAAAGATATTAGATGAAAAACATTATGATATAGATGAAAAAACTAGCAAGAAAAAATATAAAAGTAAATATATTATTGATGACAATAATATATTATTTTTATGTGAAACAGTATTAGAAATGACTGATACTGTTGTAAAAAAAGATACCGATGATGATATGGTAGGTGAACCTGATGTAATTGCTAAATTTAAAAAGTATAGAAAAATGGAAGCTGAGAGAGTAGCAGAAGAAAATAAGTATGTCTTTTATGACATGTGTAATCAAATAATACATATGCAATCTCAAATAAATTATAAGAGTATTATGGATTTTACAATTTGGCAATTCAAGAACACTTATAATATATTATTATCAAAAGAAGTTAATGAAAATGTAGTTTCGTCAGGTAGTGTTAAATATGATGTTGACAAAATCAAAGATTGGCGAACTACTTGTAAAATAAAATAATTTTAAAATAAATTGGAGGAATTAAAATGGCTACTGGAAATTATGCTATAAAAGACGCTATAGATTTAAAAATAACTGCTTTAGATGACACTGCTGGTGAACATGCAATCACTATTGATTACTTAAACACTTGTTCATTAAGTGTAAGTTCTGATACTGTATATGCTCAAAAGAAAGGTAACAATGCAATCGCATTCGATGGACAAAGAACTTGTACATTTACTATGGAATCACACTTAATAAATGACCAAGCCTTAGCGTGGTTATTAGGTGGTGAATACAACGAAGCAGATGGTTCAATAACTGTTAAAGGTACTATACCTAATAAATCATTTAAAATAGTTGGTACTTTCTGTGCAGTAAATGAAGCTGGAAACCAAATAACAAAAGAAATAACTATGAATAAAGCTAAACCACAAGTTAATACTGATACTACTTTCTCTGCTACTGATGTATCTTCATTCTCAATAGTATTTGACGTATTGGTTGATGCTAAAAATGAAATAATCAAATTAATTGATAAAGCTGGTTAATAATATAAACATTTATCAATGAGCTTATGGGGAGATGGTCTTGTATCATCTCCCCTTTATTTTTTTTACCTAAAGGTGAAAATGAGAATAAAATGTTACTTTTATTTATCACAAGGTGACAATATTAGTTGATTAAACCCTAGGAAAAACCATAGATAAATGAGGTCGTGGTTTTCCTACGATTTATTTTTTATATAAGGGGAGATAAATTATGAAATTATCATTATTAAAATTAGATAAAGTGAAAAAAACTTTCAAAGTAATGGTGGACGATGTAGAAGAGGAAATAATAATCTATAACTTACTAGATGAAGATAGAACTGAAGCATTAAACTTATTAATGGGTGTAACTGATGGAAAAGAAGAAGAAACTGGTAAAAAGATATATGAATTATTATTTGACAAATGTACAAATCTTGAAATAGACTGTGATATAGCTGAGATACTAGACAATCCTAGTACAGTATCATCATTAGTTGCTTCTGAAATACATGAGATACTACATGAATTACAAACTGAAGCCATGAGCTTAAAATTACTTGAATTAAACGACATGGATAATAAATTAAGAATGGTATTAATTGAAGAAAAACAAGAAGTCTTAGAAAGTTTAATAGAAGACATTAAGAAAATAAGTGATAATAAACCTAAAGAAGATAAAGAAAAAGAAAATGAAGGGGACGAAAAACAAGAGGAATAGGTGATGTAAATGGCAACTTATAACTCAATAGAAGACTTTTTAGATGACGTAGAAAATGCAATAAGTGAATCTTTGGAAGAAGCTGGGGAAAAAGTAAAGGAGAAAATGTCACAAACGATATATAGATTGGTGTATGCTACATATACTCCTAGTATGTATCAACGTACATATCAAATGCTTAATTCCCCTCAAATAATAAACAAAACTAAAGATTCAATTACAATCAATATAAAAGAAGTTATGTATCCTAGTTTATTTGGTGGTATAGACAGTATTGATACAGTCATAGAAAAGTTTTCAACTGGTCAAATTATAGCACATGGTAGTTCGCTAAAATCTAATCCACCTATGATAAATTATCGTCAAGCAGTTCCATTGTCACAGGAAATAGACAATAATTTAAAAGAATTTGATGAATTTTTTTATAAATCAATGAGAGCTAAAGGTTTTTAGAAAGGTGGTGAGATAATTGGCAAATCATGAAATTAAAGTTAAAGCAACGATTGATAAACAAGCAGTAATGAACGAATGGCAATCTATGATTTCTAAAATGAATAAAGAAGAAATCAAGATGAATACTAATGGTGCAATAGGGAGTATAGATAAGTTACAAAAATCACTTGAAAAGTTAGGGAATACTAAATTAAATTCAATTGAAAAAGTAACTAAACAATTAGAAACATTTTCAAATAGTATGAAACAATTAAATAGTATTAAAACTACTAGTTTTGATTCTTTAAATACTAAATTTGAAAAATTAAATACTTCTTTAACTTCATTAAATAAGATTGATTTTGAAAGTTTGAAGACGGCTAATAGTGCATTGACTAAGTTATCTAAAACAATGGAATCTTTAACAAGTGTGAACTCAAATAAAATGAATGATCTTAATAAGAGTATGAAACAAACTGGTAAAGTTGCTGGTGGATTTAATACTGAATTAACTACGTCATTTAAAAATATGGGTACTTCATTTAATGTAGTTACTAAACAATTAGAGAAAATAAGTACCTTTACAAAAAAAGATTTCAATAAACTTGCACAAATGAGTGATGTTATTGGTAATTCATTAAAGAAAATGTTTAGTGGTGGTAATCAAGAACAATTTATTAATAATATCAAAACTGTTACAAGCTATTTAGAACAACTTAGTAAACTAGATGTTAACATCGCTAAACGTATATTTGGTGAGAATTTAGGTACTCAAGTTCAAACTACTGGTACTGCATTAAAGCAAATAAATTCATTGTTAAGAGAAAGAGAATCCTTACTTAAACAAATAAGTACAACTACTGATTCACAATCTCAAACTGTATTGTTAACTCAATTAAAGAACGTTGATAGTGAGTTAGCTAAACTTGGTCAAAGTTATAAATCAACTGGTCAAATGGGAGAACATATGATTCAAACTATGGCTAAGAACTTCCAAACTGCACAAGAAAAAATGGTGTCTTTGGAAAGAGATTTGAACAACGGATTTAAATTATCAGGTGGAAGTGATGAATCTCAAGCCAAGTTAAAAGAATTACAATATGAATTTGAACAAGTAAGAACGAAATATGGCACTTTGGTTAAGGATTTAGAAAGTAATCCTATAAAGGTTATGAACTCTAAAGAATTTAGTGGTTTATTTACTGATATAGATCATCTTCAAAATAAATTAAAAGATTTAAAAGTAGACATCAATAATGAAAATCAAATTAGTAAAATGAAATCAGATGTAAGTGGTTTAGAACAAGAATTAACTAGAGCTAAACAACTTATGACTGGGTTAAAACTAGATGTAGATTCTACTAAACTTGAAAAAGCTAGAACAGTGATGAAGGAATTATCTCAAATAAAGATAACTCCACAATCAACATCTGAGGAAATTACTAACTATGTAAATAAATATAATGAAGCAAAAGTAGCAGTTAAGGCTTTAAGTCAAGAAGTAGACAATTTAAGTAAACATAGAAAAATTGATTTAAACATAGATACGTTGATTAGTCAATTGAGTAGATTGAAAGGTCAAAGTGAAGGTGCTGACAAGGAAATTGACGATCTAGTTGCTTCATTAAGTAAGTTGAAATCAGAAGGTAATATTGAAATAAAAACAAAATCTTTTGGTACGATCAAACAACAAGCAACAGAAGTTAAAAGTGCATTAAATAGTACTCAACAATCAATTAGACGTACTGGTAAGATGTGGAATACTATTGCTAATACATTAAGTACAATTACTCCAATGTATACATTAAGTACTGCTATAACAGGAATGTTTAGTGGTTCTTTAGATAAGATAAAAGAAGTGGATAGTGCTTTAAGAGATTTACAAAAAGTTGCTCCTCCTTCTTTCAGTGGTACAAAGGAAGCGTTAGAAGAAGTTAGACAAAAGGCAGCTGAAGTTGGTAAAACTGTTGCTGCCAGTTCAACAGATGTAATTAATTCGACTGCATCTGCTTTACAATTAGGTATAAAAAATATGGATAAAGCTATGGAATATGCTAGAAATTCCACAGTGTATGCCAACGTATCTGACCAATCACAAGATATAGCTGATAAACAATTGAAGTCTATTTTATCTGCTTATGGTGGAGTAAATAAGGCTTTACAGAAAAATGGTAAGTTAGTTAAGGGTGCTGGTAAAGACTATAATGAAATGACAAATTATATTGACCAAGCCAATTATGCTGGTTAGAAATTAGCCAGGATTATAAAATAATTTTATAATCAAGAATTTCTTGAATTGCTGGAAAGGACTTAGAGCCTATTGAACTACAACGTAGATGGAAACATCAAGCGTGAATGTTTAAAAATCAATAGGATTGTTTAATCAGCAGGTAAGATTCTAAAGTTCATTTTTCTAATTATTTTAAGTATATTATAAATATAAAAATATTAAATGAAAAATTGAACCAAGAATAAACTTCAACGACTATCGAAACCATGTTTATGGGAGTAGAGTACTGCCAAGTGGTGAAGGTGTTGAGTAATAATCATGTAATTCCTTCTTAAAAGGAAGTGGGAAACTAGAAGATATAGTCTCGTCGTCTAGGGAAAGCCTAGAGAAGTTCATAAGAGAACTGCATAAGAGTAACGATCTTATGTGAAGATAACGAATAACTTTGCAGTTACATCAGGTGACGTTGGTGTGGCTTTACAACAATCAGCATCATCATTTAAAACTTTGGGTGTTGATTTGAACCAAGGTATTTCATACATTGTTGGTGCGCAAGAGAGTATAATTTTGTATGCTCGTGCATAAATGAAAGTACAATAGTTTATGCTTGAATTGAGAAAAATCGGTCAAACTAAATCGTGAGATTAAGGTGGTAAGAGAGACTAAATTTTAAAAATAATTTTTAAAACAAGTTGATACCGAGAATGATAATATCTAATATCATTTGTAACGCATAGAGGGTGAACGTTAAAATGAAAGTAATAATCCCTCCACGAGTTCTCAACATCCTTGTACAATGAATAGGATGAAAATATATGCTAAACTGGATGTGAAGTGACACATCGATGAAAATGAAGGAAACTTCCAGAGCATGAGATAAAAAACTCATGGTTAATAACAATTTGGTACAAAACGCATCAAAAGTAGGTAATGCTTTTAAAACTATAAGTGCTAATTTAGCTGGTATAAAAACTAGTGCTAAAACTGGTGAGACATCATTAAATAAGACTGCCGTAGCACTTGAAAAATTAGGGATAAAAGTTAAAGACGATAAAGGCAATATTAGAGATATGAATGAGATTTTGAACGATTTAGGTTCAAAATGGAAGGACTTAAACAAAACTCAAAAATCAGGTATTGCTGAAGCTATTGCAGGTAAAAACCATATCAATACATTACAAGCATTAATGAATAACTGGGATACTGTACTACAGTATCAAAGAGAAACAATATTCTCCGTATGTACAGAAATGTGCATAGGACACAAACTTAAAAGCAGGTAACCCCTAAAGCCTTACACCACAACATAATCAGTAATGATAAGTGTGAAGGTACGAAAGTAGAAAAAACGTAAGGATTCTTATATGGTTAAATCCTAAGTAAGAGTTAACAATGGGTGTTCATGCAAGTTAAGATCTATTTTAAATAGATTTTGCTTTCAACGACTATCCTTGAAATAGGAGTAAAATCTCAAGCTAATGGAGAAAGAAATAGTTTGCCCTTAACACGTGATGGTGAAGGTGAAGAAATAGTCTACTCACGTCTCGAAAGAGAGTGCTTTGGAATAGACCAAGTATTATGAAGTTGCGTTCATAATAAAATACAAGGAATACAATGCTGGAATGATGGTGGGCAGTGCTGAGAAGGAAAATAAGAGATTCATTGATTCTGTCGAAGGTAAAATAACAGTTCTTAAAGAAAACATAACTCAATTAGTTACGACTGTAATGAGTACAGATATGTTTAAGAACTTGTTAGATGGAGCAAACTCATTTTTAGAAACAGTAAATGGTATAGTTAAATCATTAAATGAAATCCCTGGATTATTACAATCTACTATACTAGGTGGAGGATATGCACTATTCCAAGGGATACAACAAAAAGGTGCTGGCGAAAATGTAACTGGTTATTGGACTAAAATTGCCAATTGGTATAAAGAAGCATCTCAAAGTGGAGAACAATTAGTTAACGTTAATAGTAAAGTTAGTTCTACTATGAATAGCGTTAATTCTGCTTTAGAAAAAAATGCGTCTAGTAGTAAACAAGCTGGCTTAAGTAGTGAACAAATGGCACAAGCCATGCAACAAATGGGTGATTATACTATTGACATTGATAATAAAGTATCTAATGCTAACAAAAATTTAGATGATTTTAGCAATAAAGGTAGTAAAGTAGGTGACACATTAAAAGAAACTGCTTCTAAGACTAGCGAATTTGCAAGTGGCATGACTGAGGTTAGTAAAGGTGCAGAAGCAGTAAACAAAAGTACTTCTTCTACAACATCTAAAATGGGTGGATTTAAAAATGTACTATCTAATTTAGGTAGTAGTGCTTTAGGTGCTGCCAAAGGTTTCTTAACTATGGCTGGAAATATGGCTTTATTAAGTGCTGGTGTGTTTGTAGCAGAACAAGTTGCTAGTGCGATTTATAAAATTGCTAATGCTAATAAGTTAGCTTATCAAAGTGCTCAAGATAGAATTAGTGAAACTGAAAGTACAGTTGCCGGTTATAGACAACAAATAAGTTCTTTAAGTTCTATTTCTGAAAGATATGATGAGCTTAATAAAAAGACTAGTAAAACTAAAGACGAAGAAAGTGAATTGTTATCATTAAGACAACAAATAGCTGAAATATCACCGGACTTAGTTATAGGTTGGGATGAAGAAAATCAACCTTTATTAGCTTTAAACGGATCACTAAAAGATTATATTGAAAATCTAAAAGAAATTCAAAAAATAGAAAGAACTAAGAAAGTATCACAAGAAAATACTGCCGGTAGATTAGCATTAAATGAGATAAAAAAAGCAAATGAAACAACTCATGATAGACTTCAACCTGGTTTTGATTTTAACAATGAATCTCAAATTATGCAAACTAAATATTTTGGCGCTCAAATAAAATCACTTCAAGAGTATAGTGAAAATTATAATAGAATATTAAAAGAAAGAAATACACAAGTATCTAAGAAAAATGAAGAATTGGCTAAAAGTTATGATGAGATGAGTGAGTATATTCAATCTGCACAAACATTAGCTTTAAATAGACTAAATGATAGTGGTATTTATAAGAATTGGTCAGAAATGTCCGATAAAATATCAGGTTCAATGTATACTTTATTCAATGAATTTGATTGGTCTAGTAAGTATGTTGACACTCAAAGTGAACAAAATAAATTCTTAGAAGGTTTCAATAAGATAGCTGAATATGCTGAAAAGAATAAAAGTAAGGTTGAGGATTGGACTAAGACAATTAATGCTGCTCAACAGGCTTATCAATTAACTGGGGATGCTGACGCATTTGCTGATTCAATTGGTGGTATAGCTGATCAATTAGAAAAAGTAACAGGCATAGATGCAAGTCAATGGGTAGAGACATTACGTGGAACATTAGAAGGAGCTTTGGATGAAGAGCAAATGCGACTTGCTGATTTTCTTAAAAATAATGGTTCAAGTCTTACTGATTATCTTCAAGGTGATGAAAAAGCAGTTGAATTACATGCTAAATGGGTTGCTGATAATACATTAGCTGATTTATTGAACGACCAAGATGTAACTGATGATGAAAAGAAAGTTAAAATAAGAGCATATGCTGAAGGCAGATTAGAATATGAAGGTTCTAGCGAAGTTCAACGAGTAATGAAAGCAGTCTTTGACAATGATGGTAAAATAGATGATGTTGAATTAGGTATAATTACTAAGATTACAAGTAGTGAAGCTAGAGGTGGAGGCTTATCAGGTAAAGATGCCGACTTATTGAGCAAAGTACTTAAAGGTGAAGCAACTACTGCTGAAATAAAAGGCGAAATAGTTATGTCTGATGGAACAATTATAGCTCGAGAAGAACTTCAAAAAATGAACGATGAAGCGAAAAAACATCCTATTGAAATACAAACTAAATTGAACAAAGAAGAAACTGAAAAAGCTATAAAAGAAGTTACTGATGATAAAGACCATAGAGAAATATTAATGAGTATCAAAACTGAATTTAGAGATAAAGATCAAGTTCAAGATTTTGATAATTTGATTTCAGGCTTACAAGGTGATAAAGGTGATATTGAAACAGTAATAAATGCTAATATAAAAGACTTAAGTGAATGTGAAACTTATGAGCAAATGATAAGTTGGCTAATTGACCACAATGCTATTACAACTGAATGTGGAGTTACAATAATAGGTAAAGACGATATTGCTGGTTTAAGTGAATCATTAGAAAAACTTAAAGTTGATGACAATATAAAAACTAAAATAACTGCTGATGTACAACGTGGTGATTTAGAAACTTTACAAAAGGATATAAATGATTTACCTAAAGAAAAACGTATGAAAGTTGTAGCCGCTATACAAGAAGCATTAGGTAATTTAGATACTGTTGAAGCAAAAACACTTCATGATAAAACTTTAAAAGTATCACAAAATGGTGCTGGTGATGTAATATTTAAATTAGCAGCAGTAGATGAGAAAACTAAAAATAAAACTAAACATGTTGACGTAAATGAAAGTGGAGCAGATGAAACTAAAAAGAAAATGCAAGATATACAAGACCAACCTAGTACAAAAAATGTAGTAGTAAACTTCATACAAAATGGTTGGAATTATATACAAGGTTTACTTTCAAAAATATCAAGTGGTCTACAATCTACAATTGAAGATGGTGTACCTATGTTTGATGGTATATCTGTAAATCCTTTTGATACTGAAAGTCCTATATCTGATCATATCTTTAAAGCAACTGCATTAGATATGCCTGATACAAGTGCAATAGATTCATTTACTGCTGATGCAACAAGTAGTATAAATAATAGTATAGGTTCTTTTAGTTCTTTCAAGACAAAAGAAATCCCTATAAATGTAGGTCTATATGGAATATCTTCTATTAAGAATGGTATAGAACTAATGACTACTTTAAACAATCAACTTAGTAAAGTTGAACATAATGTGTCTTTGGCAAATGCTAAATTAGATAATTTATTTGGTAAGAAACGTATAAGTACTTTACAAGCTATGAATAAATCATTGCAAGAACAACAACGCTTATTGAAGAAACAATATAGTTATCAAACTAAGGAAGCAAGTAAATTACAAAAAGTATTATCAAATACATATGGATTTAAATTCGATGAAGATGGAAATGTAACAAACTACTTGAAGAAATTAACTCAAATGGAAAATAAAGCTAAACAATTGGAAAAAGCTAGTGAAAGAGCAAGTAAATCAACTAGTAAAACAACTAAGAGTAGTTCTACAAAAGACACTTCAAAAATGACTAAGTCACAAAAACAAGCATATAAAAAGCAACAAGAAGCAATTAAGAAACAAGCTGAAGCTGATAAAACTGCTAAGAAAAGTGCAGCTGATACTGCTAAGAAGAATTATGATAGTTATAAAGATAGTTATGAACAAGCTAAAACATATTTAGAAAAATATATGAAACTTCAATTTGATGACATCGGTTCAACAAAAGAAGAATTTGAAAAATTGAAAACTCAAATAAGAGAAAACAATGATGAAATTGAAAAATTGAAATTTGAGGATAAGATTTATAAATATGTTAATGCAGTAGAAATGTTGAACTCTAAATTTGAAACACTAGGCGACATATTAGATGGTTTAGATACTAAATTAGATATGTCTCATGGACAAAAAAGTTTAGACATCATGAATGAACAATTAAAATATATGGCTGAACAAAAGAAATATTTAGAAAGTTCATTAAGTAAGGAAACTAAAGAATCTAATGAATATGCTAAGAAACTTAAAGACTACGGATTTAAATTTGATAAGTTAGGTAATATAAGTAATGAAGATAGCGTATTAAACAAACATCAAAATAGTGCTGATTTAGATAAGATAAAAGAATATGTAGATGGATATAAAGATGTTCATAACAATCTACAAAAAACTAAAAATGACATTTTAGATATAGAAAAAAGTATAAAAGATACTAATGAAAGTTTATCTTTAGCTAAGTTAGAACAATCTACTTATAAAACTAAAAATGCAATTACTGCCACAGATAAAACTATAAGTAAATTGGAAGATGATCTAGATACACTTGATACTAAATTAAACTATGCATATGGAACTGATAGACTAGATTTATTAAATAAGAAACAAGAAACTTATAATAAATTGATTGCTCAAACTAATAAGAATGTATCAAATTATAAAAAAGAACAATCAGCATATCAAAAAGAATTATCAAAATATGGATTTAAATTTGATAAAGATGGTCAAATGACTAATTTCGCTGATGCAATGAATAAACTTCAAAATAGTGGAAGTTATGAATATGTATCTGACTTAATTGATACATGGAATGATTTAAATGATTCTATAAATGATTCTAAACAATCGATTGATGGCTATAATGATAGTATCAAGAAAGCTAACGAAGATAGATTAAACACAACAAAAGATATAGAAGATCAAATCACAAATATGTATCAAGATCAATTAGATAAACGTAAAGAACAACTTCAAAAACAAGCTGATAAAGAAGTTGATATAATCAACAAAGTTAAAGATGCTTACAATGACAAGAAAGATGAAGATGATTACAATGAACAACTTAAAGAACAACAAGATAAAATTGCTAAATTAAATCAAAGTATTGAATTAGCTAAAAGAGATACTTCATTAAGTGGTCGTGCAAAACTTGAAAGCCTAATGGAAGAAGCAGCCGAAGAAAATAAAAATCTACAAGATTTAGTTAAAGATAGACAAGATGAGTTAATGAATAAAATGTTTGATAATGCAATAGACAATGTTACCAATAGTAACGATAAAGCATTAGACGATTTAGAAAAAACTTGGGATGATGCAAAAATAGCTGAAATGGTAAAAAATGCTTTAGGATCAGGTGTGTTTGAGGACATAGATGGTAATTTAATTAATCTACAAGACGCAATGATTAAATTTGCTGAAGAATCAGGTGAAGCATTTGGTGTTATGGGAGAATCAATTAAGAATGATTACATTGCTAACTTACAAATAGCATATGACACTATTAAGAATATAGATAGTATTTATACAAACTTAGGACTAAAACCAAATGACAATATACAAGCTGGTATAGCAAATGATGGTTCAAATAAAACAGTAAATGTAGGCGGAATAGAAATAGCAATAAATGGAGCTGAAGCTAATGCAGCTGATATTGCTAATCAAGTTAAAGTTCAAATAGAAAGTTATATGAGTAATATAATAAATAGAGTATAGGAATTTTCCTATACTCTTATTTTTATTTTGGGAGGTGGTATGATGTTTATAGAACCTAATTTTATATTTAGGGGAAAAGATTGTAAAGAATTTAATGTGCAAATTGTAGGTGTAAATGAAGATGTGTTGAACTATAAAGGTAAGCCTTATTCAAGAAGTATAAACAAGGAAAGTATAGCAAATAACATAGCTTATACACAAGAACCAAATGATACAGAAGAATTTACTTTAAATTTAGCTTTATTAGATAAAAATGATGTACCTATGACTTGGACAACTGAAATTTATAATAGAATTTGTGATTGGTTAATATCTGATGATTTTGAACAATTTATAAGTTATGATGATTTAACATTAGTACATTATGTTATGGTGACTGAAATTAAACCTAAATTAAATTATGCACAATTAGGCTGGATAGAAGTAACATTTAAACCACTAGATAATTTTAGATATAAAATATTAGAACGTGATGAAATGGTATTTGGCTCAAAATTAATAGAAATATTCAATGAATCAAAAACTACATTAGAGCCATTAATTACTTTAGAAAATCTAGGTACAAAAAATAATATAATTTATATAAACGATTTCATGATAAGTGGATTGGAAGAAAACGAAGTTGTTTATATAGATAATTATATGACAAACGTAATGAATGAAGAAGATGAAAATAGATTATATTTATGCAATAGACAATGGATAAAATTGCAACCTGGAATAAATCAAATATTAGTGAAAGGCGATTGCAACGTTAATGTTTATTGTGAAATTCCTATGAAGTAAGGAGGTGAACTAAATGGACAATATTATAGTGAAAGAACTTAAAGAAATCAAAGAAATATTATTAACTAGAGTAAATCACAAAGTAATCGGTCAAGTTTCAACTAAATTTGTTACTTCACAATCAATGGACTTTGATGATATAGATTATGTTAAATTAACTATACCTAAAGAATACACAACCACTCAACATAAGGGTAAAACAAGATATCCGTTATATGATGAATTTAAAAATGAAAGATATTTAGAAATTGATGGAGATCACTATGTTATTAAAGAAATATATGAAAACAAAATAAACAATACAAAAGAAGTTACTGCTTATGGAATAGAAAAGAAATTGGAAAAAATAAATTTTACAGTTAGTAATATAGGATTAACATTATTAGACCCTGATGAGGATAATAAGATATATGCTTTTAATGATGAATTATATAAATTAACTGGGTGGAGATTAGGACATGTTGATGAGACAGTAAGATATAGTGAAAATGGTAAACCTAAAATGAGAATGCAAGAAGATACTGATACTTCATTCTATTCTTTTATAACTGAAACAATAAGTGAGCAATGGTGTTGTGTGCCAATATTTGATAAAAAGAATAAGTTGTTAAACTTATATGACGAAGATTCTTTTGGAGATGTATTGAAGTTAGTACTAACAAAAGATAACTATATAAAAGATATTAGTAAAACATCTAATAGTAGTGATATTGTAACTAGATTAAAACTAAAAGGTAATGAAGAAAAATGTGACATAAGAGACGTTACTCCAACTGGGTTTGATTATATAGAAAACTATAGTTACTTTGTGCGTACTCATGAAATGAGTGATGAATTAATTGATGCAATAGTGTTATTTGAAAAAATTACACCTGAAAGAATTGCAAAATGGCAAGAACTATCAAAAGAAAAAGTGCAACTTACAACTCAATTATCTGATAAAAAAGCAAATGAAACTATAATTAATACTGCTATAACATCTTTAAATAGTATGATAAAAGGTTATGAAGAAGCTGAAACAGATACTACAAAATATTCATTGGATGATTTAAAAACTCAATTGCTATTAAAAGAAGATGAATTAGCTGATATAAATGATGAGATAGTAAATGTAACTACTAAATTAAATGAAGTAAATGCGCAAATTGATGAGTTGAATGTATTATGTACTAGAGAAGGTGCTTTGGACTATGTAGGACATCCTATATTCACAAATGAATTATTAGACGAACTAAAAGAATTTGTTTACTATGATACTTATTCTGATGATTCATTTATTGAAGCTGAGGAGTTATTAAAAACTGGAGAAAGAGTATTGGCTTCTAAATGTATGCCTACTTTTGAATTCACAATAGATAGTGCCAACTTTATGCAAAGATTAATTATGAATCCTACAAGAAAACAGTGGCATGGTAAATTAGGATTAGGTGATGTAATTTCATTATATGATAAAGAAAAAGATGAAGAAGAATTTGTATATTTTGTTGGTTGGGAAGCAAATTATGAAGATTATAATCTGATTTCTTTAAATTTAACTTTTTCAAATAAAAAAACATCATTAAACAATGGAAAAACTATGGCTGATTTATTGAAAAAAGCAAAACTTACAAAGAAAGCACAAGCATCACAAAGATATTTATTAAATGATATTAAATATCAACGTGATAATAATAGTATTTATACTAGTAATATATTAGACTTTGATTTTGTAACACCTCCTTTAGTTTCTAAAATTCCTGTGGAAGAAATTCAATTAAGTGAAACATCATTACATTTAGATTTAAATTCTTCATACACATTAATGGTATCATTTACTCCTAAAAATGCTACTAACCAAAATGTAGTATGGATAAGTTCTGATACTAGTGTTTTAACAGTTAATGATGGTAAAATAACAGGTGTAAAAAGAGGTATTGCTACAATAACTTGTGTCAGTGAAGATGGCTTGAAAAAGGCTTCTTGTGAAGTTAATGTTGGCGAATATTATAATACTAATGGTAAAATACCTGTTACATCAATTAGATTAAATAAGATGAGCTATACTATGAACATCAATGGAGAATTCTACATAGTACCTACTATTATTCCATTAACTGCTACTAATAGAAATGTTACATTTGCTTCCACAGATACTAAAGTAGCCATGGTTACTAGTGAAGGATTAGTGGTTGGTGTTAGTGCAGGAAATTGTGCTATAAATGTATTTTCAAGTGAAAACCCTGATATTATGGCTAGTTTATTATTAACAGTTGAACCAGTAGATGAAGGTAAACATGCTAATTTAGATAACGCTTTAATACTTGGCTCAGATAGAGTATTAAGTATGAAGTCATTAGGTGCTTTAAGTAAAATGACAGTTGTAGCAAAATCTCAAGTATCAGGTGGATATTTCTATGAAAGTGGTAAAGACATAATAAATGATTTACCAAAAGACCCTGGTTGTGTAATAGTTATGTTAGGTGCTACTAATCCTAGTAAAACTGGAATAATAGAAATGACTAGTTTATTAGATAAATTAAGAATTAAATACAAATCTAAACAAATATATGTTGTACAAGAATTACCAGTAAGTGTTGAATATGATAAAGTTTCAACATCATATGAAGCTATTAACAAGGAAATTGAAGAATTTAATAATGCAATCTTTACATATAGTCAAGGTATCGAACATATCACAATAATAAATGGTTCTGACGGAATTGTAGAAAATAATTTATTAATAACTACTTATAGTGATGATGGATTTAACTTAAACATGAATGGTGCTAAATCTTTATATGACAATATGATTACAAATATATTAACTGATATGAATACTAAGAAAGATAAAGATGAGTTACCTGATAAAGATGATGAAAAACCTTCAAAACCACAAAAACCTGATAAAGATGATGAAAAACCTTCAAAACCACAAAAACCTGATGATTCCCTTGGAGAAAATCCTAGTTTAAATAAGCCAACAACTAAGTATGTATGTACTGTTATTTCGTTAAATATTAGAAATGGAGCAGGAACTAACTATAAAGTATTAGGTACATTTAGTGAAGGTGAAGAAATAGATGTTTATTCTATAAGTGGTGATTGGGCAAAAATAAAATGGAAAAACTTAGTTGCTTATTGTAGTGCAAAATACATTGAAAAGAAAACTGATAATGATAAAGATGATAATATTGATAATGATGGAATAGCTAGTGTTCGTGATAAAATAGTAAAAAGAGCCAATGATATTGTTAACTTAAGAAAACAAGGTAAAGCATGGTATTCTCAAGCATATAGAACAGTTAACTATAATAGAAAAAACACTATAAGAGCACATTATGAAACAGTAATGGGAGTTACTTATAAACAACCTGGTTATGGAAAATGGGGATTTGACTGTTCTTCATTAGTTGGTTGCGCTTATGATTACGCTGGATATTCATTCATGAGAGGTTTATCTTGTTCAGGTGGTACATTACAAGCCATGGCTAGAAAACATAATGCTACTGCTTGGAGATATGCTGATAATACTTCTTTAAGTAAATGTAAACCTGGTGATATTGTAATGTGGACTAGACAAGGACATACTGTAACTAAGAAAAATATGTTCACTGTAACAACATCTCATACTGCTATATATGCTGGTGATGGATATATTATTGAAGCAGCTGGATATCAAACAGGTATAGTAAAAAGAAAAAGAAAATTTGAAAAAAGTAGAGTATTTTTCTTTAGAATAGAGGAATTATCAAAAGCTGATAAAAAAGCAGTAACTAAAAAACCTTCTAAAAACAACAAACCTAATGAGTCTAAAAAAGAAGCTCCTAACTGTTACAATGAGCATGGTGTTAAAGATGGAAACAAATATATTTATAAATTCACAAACGCAAGATGTACTGCATTTGGTGGTAATCCTAGTGCAGCCGCAGGTGGTGTAAAAATGACTGCTGGTAAAAGTTGTGCTGCCCATAATATGCCTTATGGAACTAAAATATATATTCCTAAATTGAAAGGTAAATATGGAAATAAGTCAGGAATTTATACAGTTCATGACACAGGCGGATATTGTTTTGATTTTGACTTGTATTTGGCTGATACAGATAAAAAAGCAAGTAGAATGCTACCTGACCCAATTTTCGTAGACGCTTATGTTATATCCTGGGGTAAAGGCAAAACTGCTAGATCATTTACCTCTATGGCTAAATTCTGTGTGAATTATTATGGTGCATTCGCATTTCATGACTCTTGGACAAAATATATGAAAAAAGGTGGTTGCACAATAAACTTTTGGAAATTCAATGATGTAGATAAAGATATAAAAAATCAATCGTTTTATAAAAAATTATAGGAGGAATGGATATGGCTTGTAACAATAACACTCCTAAAAATGGATATGTATATATTGAAAACTTAGTGGTAGAATTTGATAACAAATTCTACCCTATTAATAATATTGTAATTAAAGATGAGAACATATATTGGAACTCTGATGACCCATTTAATTTGTACACAAGTAATGATAGAATAGCTAAAGATAATTTACTTTTTATTATAAAGAACATGAATGGTAATAGTGTTATAATGAACAACCCTAAACTAAGATTAATTTTTGATAATTTTGATAAAGAAAAGGTTGTTGAAAATATCAAAAATATCAAAAATGAAATGACTGATTATACTGTAGCAATGGAAACAATGTCAAATGACGTTGAAAGTTTATCTGATAAATATAAAGAAGATAAAAGTTTTGATGAAATTAAAGAAGATTTAAATACATCTCTTATAAATTTTAATTCAAATTTAATATATTTAAATACTTCATTGAAAAAAGTATTGAATGATGGTAAATTTACTACCTTTGAAAAAGGAGAAATTAATTCAAAATTAAATGAAACAAATAATTTGTGCATAACTACTTTAGCTTATGCTGATGCATTGTTAGACTTGTATTGCCAATATTTAAAAGAAGATGATAAAGCTGAAGAAAATTATGATGTATTCCAATACAAGGTTTTAATTGAAACTTATATGTCACAATTGAAAGTGGATCTATCGAAGTTAACTAGTTCAGCTGAGGAAAAAATGACAAGTGACGTTGCAATTCCTATAACAAGTTGCATAACTAATATGATAGAATCGCTAGTTAACCTAAAGACAGCTTGTAGTGAATTAAAATTCTTGGGTTCAGGAGGTCAAATACCATCTGAAATATATCAAGCTAACGATAGAATAGATACGTTAACTACACAACTTAATGATTTGCAAGAATCAATGTTGAGTTCTATGAATACTGAAAAACAAGAAATAGCTAATATTCTTGATGACATAAGAGTAGTATTGAATAAGATAGTCACTTTACATAATAGTGTAATTCATACAAATGGTGTGATGACTACGCAACAATACAATTCATTTAAAAGTTATGCTTTTTCATTACAAAGTTTTTATACACAAATACAAGGTTATTATGAAGTTTATTACTCAAATGCTAATTTGTCAGATGTCACTAAGTTACAATTAAAATCTAGTTTTGACGATTTTAATAAAAAACATTATACTATGATGAGTTATGTGAATAATAAATTATCTGACTTAAACATATCAAATTCTGATAGAAGTGCTTTTACAAAGGCATATCAAGAATATAAAGATAGTAGATATGTATTAGGTTCTAAACTTACAATTTGTATAAATGAAATAAATAGTAATGGTTCACAAGCAACATTGGATGAGTTGAAGAAAACATTCCAAACTCAAATTGATTCTTTAAAAACACAAGTAAGTACATTAAGTGATACTGTGATATTATTGCAAAATAATTATGAAAATTTAGATGCAAGATTGAAAAAATTAGAAAGCTAGAGGTGAATAAATCGAATGAGTGGTATAAAAAGAGAATACACAATCGTTATTGATAAGGGCGAAAGTAAGTTAAATGACGATTTAGAAATATATACAAATGATATAGGTGTGAGTATATATTTTAATATTTTAAATTCACCATACATTAAATTATCTAATCAAACTGATTTATATGCTAAGGTTGTATTAAGAGATAAATTAGGTAATAGTACTGAAAGCAATGTTGTTCCTGTTGTGAATAACATTGTTATTTTTACATTAGATAATAAAATTATGAATTCGTTAACTGAAACTGGTAAATATCAATTGTACATAGTTATTATGGATGATAAAAGAAATAAAAAGGTATTACCACCTATAAATATGACTTTAGTTGAAACAGATTTATTATTAAATGAATTGGAAACATCTTCTATAGGGGCAACTATAAATGAAACTGCTATAGAAAATTATGGAAATGAATTGATATTATTCAATTTAGATGGTACTTATAATAGAACACTATGGGTAGTTGGTGACATAATAACAACTTCAAAAATGAATAAGATTGAAAAAGCTATAAGTAAACTTACTGATACAGTATTATCTAATTCTGTGAAAATAGATAGCTTTAATGATAATGAAGTACATCAAACATTAGTTGGTACTGAAGCAAAACCAGTAACAATTGCTAATTTAGAAAAAGGATTCTATATTGTAAGTGGAGAAGTTAGGGATTTTTCAACAGATGTTGCAATTACATTGACTGGAGAAAATTATTATATGGTGACTTATTATGATGCATATGAGTCAAGAGTATTAAGATGTAAAGCTGATGAAAAAGAATTTCATAAATATAAATATGATAAGAATCAAAAAACAGTCTTTAATAATGAACAAGAAATTCATACTATACCTATTGTGGAAGGATATGCGAATGTAACTGAAGATAGATGTCAATTTTTAAATGTAAATGCTGATGTAACAGTACAATTACCTAGCCCTAATACATTTGCAGAAATTAATTTATATGTAATGTCAACTAAAGAAGGTGCAAATATAAAACTACCAACTATAAGTTGGGATAACGTACCTGTGATAACACAAGGTAAAATGTGCAAATTATCATTAGCATATATAAATGATTTATGGTATGGATATTATACACCTGCAACAAATTCTTAATTTGAGGTGATAACATGAGTGATTATGGTAGAATAAAGAAAGATGGTACATTTAAAAATGTTTTAGTTACTGCACCAAACACATACCAAAAATCTGATAAGGAAACAATAACAAATTTTAATGAAGACGAAGCGTTAATGAAAGAGTATGGTTATAAACAAGTAATTACTACTGAACCACCTTATGACGAGAATTATGAAGCCTTAACGGTGGAATCATTAACGCAAGACGATGAAAACATATACTTAACTTATGGAGTAAATAGAGTTGCAGATCCACCTTTTAGTGTAGATTTATCTAACTATTATACTAAACAACAAGTTTATAATAAAAAAGAAATAGATAATATGTTAGAAAATCTAAAAAATGATTCAATTACTACTGACGATTTGTATGCAGTAAGTGCTGAGATAGAAAATTTAAAAGCTGCCTTCGCTAAAATTGATATGGCTGAAATAGATAGGTTATCAACTGCTTATGCAGATATAGAAGAATTGAAAAGTAAATTGGCAAATATAGATACTGCTACAATCAAGAATTTAACAACTGAAGTAGGAAATATAAAATTACTATTAAATGGACATTTAACTTCTGATAATATTGAATCTTTAGTTTTAACTGCTAGTAAAGTTACAGTTGAGGACGCGTTTATAAAAGATGCTATGATTGATTCTATAAATGCTAATAAAATAAATACTGGTGTGTTAAATACTAATAAAGTTAATATAGAATCTGAAGATGGAAGTATGACATTAAAAGGTAATCTTCAACAATTTAAAGACAAGAATGGTAAGGTACGTATTCAAATAGGAAAAGACGCTACTGGTGATTTTACATTCTCATTGTTTAATGCAGAAGGAACAGGGGTATTAATAGATGAGAATGGTATAAAAAGTGGAGCAATTAGCAATGGATTAATAGTAGATGATATGGTTAGTGATAATGCTCATATATCAGGTGGAAAAATAGATATTGATAGTTTAATTACTAATATAAATGGAAACACAAGTACTATTAATTCTAGTAAAATTAAATTCGATGATACAAATCAAACTTTAGATGTAGCATTTACTGCCTTAAAAACTAAGGTTGACAGTATAGAAAAAATAACAGTTGATGGTGATTTGAGTTCTGTTATAAAACAAGTTCAATCCAATACAACTAACATAAAACTTCAACAAGGACAAATTAGTTCTTTAATTGATAACACAACAATAACTAGTGAAAATGGTAAGACAATTCAATTGAAAGATGCTTACAATTCAACTGTTAGTAAAGTAGATAGTTTAGTTACTAAAATAGGAACACTTGAAACAAATGTAAGTTCTTCCTTGACTAACACTGAAACACAATTTTACACATCTACTTCACCTACCTCTTTAGAAGGTGGTGAATGGATTACTGATAAATCTCCTACATGGGTTACTGGAAAATATATATGGCAACGTATGAAATATACTTATTCTAATGGAGGAATAAAATATTCAACACCAGTATGTATCCAAGGTGCTAAAGGTGAGCAAGGGGATAAAGGTGAAAAAGGTGATCAAGGGGAACAAGGTATACAAGGTATACAAGGTATACAAGGTTTACAAGGTGAACGAGGAGAACAAGGTATTCAAGGTAATCAAGGGGAACAAGGTGTACCTGGAATTCCTGGTAAAACAACATATTTCCATATAAAATATAGTGCCAATGCAAATGGTAATCCAATAAGTGAAACTCCTAGTACTTATATAGGTACTTACGTTGATTATGACCCAAATGATAGTACTGATTATACTGCTTATACATGGAGTAGATTTGAAGGTATGCAAGGGGAACAAGGTATACCTGGAAATAATGGTATAGACGGGAAAACTTATTACCTACACATAAAATATAGTGATGATGGAGGTAAAACTTTTACTGCGAATAAAGGCGAAACTCCTGGAGCCTATATAGGAGTTTACACTGATACAAACGACAAAGATAGTGAGCTAGTTACTAAATACACATGGAGTAAAATAAAAGGTGAAAAAGGGGATAAAGGTGACCAAGGTTTACAAGGTGTGCCTGGAACTCCTGGTGTAGATGGTAAAACTTATTACACATGGATTAGATATGCTGATACCATAGATGGTAGTGGAATTAGTAATGATCCAACTGGTAAAATTTATATAGGTTTTGCTTATAACAAAGAAACATCTACCGAAAGTAATACACCTTCTGATTACACATGGAGCTTAATAAAAGGGGAAAAAGGAGATACCGGAGTACAGGGGGTTAAAGGTGACGATGGTATTACTTACTATACATGGATAAAATATAGTGACAACGCTGATGGTACGGGGCTATATGATACACCGAAGGATAGTACTATGTATATAGGTATCGCCATAAATAAACCTACGCCTAACGAAAGTAGTAATAAAACCGATTACGTATGGAGTAGATTCAAAGGTGACAAAGGTGAACAAGGCTTACAAGGTGTTCCCGGAAAAGATGGTAAGACATATTATACATGGATAAAATATGCAGATGATATCACTGGAACTGGTATCAGTGATGATCCAACTGGTAAACCTTACATTGGTCTTGCCTATAATAAAGAAACACAAAATGAAAGCACTAATAAAACTGATTATACGTGGAGTCTAATAAAAGGGGAAAAAGGTGATACTGGTATAAAAGGTGATACTGGTGCTGATGGTACTACTTACTATACTTGGATTAAGTACAGTGATAATGTCGATGGTACAGGATTGTATGATACTCCAAAAGATACAACAAAATATATCGGAATTGGTGTTAATAAAACAACACCTACTGAGAGCAACAACAAGACTGATTACACATGGAGCAAATTTAAAGGTGAACAAGGTGTTAAAGGTGTAGATGGTAAAACTTATTACACATGGATAAAATATGCTGATAGTGTAACTGGTGAAGGTATTAGTAATGACCCAACAGGAAAAACTTATATTGGACTTGCTTATAACAAAACTACACAAACTGAAAGTGATAAACCTTCCGACTACGTATGGAGTTTGATAAAAGGAGATAAAGGGGATCAAGGTGTACAAGGTATCAAAGGTGAAGATGGGGTTACTCATTATACATGGATAAAATATAGTGATAATGCTGATGGAACTGGTTTATACGATACTCCAAAAGATAGCACAATGTATATTGGTATTGCTCCTAACAAAACGACTGCTACTGAAAGTAACAACAAGGCTGACTACATATGGAGTAAGTTCAAGGGAGAAAAAGGAGACCAAGGTTTACAGGGTGTAGCTGGTAAGGATGGTAAAACTTACTACACTTGGATAAAATATGCTGATGATGTTAACGGAACTGGTATTAGTGACGACCCAACTGATAAAACTTACATAGGTTTCGCTTATAATAAGACAACTGCTAATGAAAGTATTAATAAAGCTGACTATACATGGAGCTTAATCAAAGGTGAAAAAGGTGACCAAGGTATAAAAGGTGACAAAGGTATAGATGGTACTACTTATTATACTTGGGTGAAATATAGTGACAATTCAGATGGAACAGGTTTATACGATACACCAAAGGCTAGTACAATGTACATTGGTATTGCAGTCAACAAGACAACACAAGCTGAGAGTAATAATAAAGCTGACTATACATGGAGTAGGTTTAAAGGTGAGCAAGGTGTAAAAGGAAATGATGGTAAGACTTATTACACTTGGATTAAATACGCAGATGATGACAAAGGAAATGGTATTAGTAACAATCCTACTGGTAAAACTTACATTGGTTTAGCATACAATAAAGCAACACAAACTGAAAGCAATACTCCTTCTGATTATATGTGGAGTTTAATTAAGGGTGAAAAAGGTGATCGAGGTGTGCAAGGGGAGAAAGGTACAGATGGTACTACTTACTACACTTGGATTAAGTACAGTGATAACGCAGATGGAACTGGATTATATGATGTGCCAAAAGATACAACAAACTACATTGGGATAGCTATCAATAAGACAACTGCTACTGAAAGTAATAATAAAACTGATTATGTATGGAGTAGATTTAAAGGCGATAAGGGTGACAAAGGAGAAAAAGGAGATCAAGGACAACAAGGTAATCAAGGGCAACAAGGTGAAAAAGGTGATACTGGTCAATCTATGACAAGTAGTACACCTCAATGGTATGCTTCCACTAGTGCAACTACACAAGCGGGTGGAAGTTGGTCAGATACTATGCCTACACTTGAAGTTGGTAAATATTATTGGATTAGATATAAACAAACTTGGGAGAATCCAACTAAAACAACTTATACTAAGCCAATATTAGAAGAATTAGGCGAAGCAGTTAAAGAAGTTAAAAGTCAACAATCTGATTTGGAACATACATTAGAAGGATTTAAGCAAACAGTTAGTAAGGATTATGCTAAACAAACTACTGTAACTGATTTAACAAATAAATTAGCTAAAGACTACACTACTACAAGTGATATGAATAGTATAATTGACCAAAAAGTAACAGGTGTATTAACAACTGTAAGTAAAACATATGCCACAACAACAAGTGTTACAGATTTAACTTCTAAATTAGAAAAAGATTATTATACTAGTACACAAGTTAATAGTGCAATTGATCAAAAAGCCGATGGTATATTAAGTACAGTAAGTGATAGTTATGCTGAGAAAACAGTTGTGAATGATTTGGCTAACAATTTATCAAGTAATTATACTACTACAACTAATATGAATAGTGCGATTGAGCAAAAAGCTAATGGTATATTGAATACAGTAAGTAAAACATATACTACAAAAGATGAATTAAAAGAATTAAGTTTTGGTGGTAGAAACTATTTACTTGATACTAAAACTGCTAAAACAATAACTGGTACTAATAGTGCTAATCAATGCACTAATCTATATATATTAAGTGATGCAAAATCTTCTTGTAATAGTGAAAAAATGTCATTATCATTCACATATAAAGTTTCAAGTTATACTAGTGGAGATTTTATAATACAAACTTATGGAGGTTCAAGTAAAGGATGGAGTAGAATTACCCCTAATAGTGATGGTACTTTTACTTATAAACATACTATAACTACACCAACTAATTTTGATACTGCTACTGGTGTACAAATTAGAATGGATGCTTTTGTAGGAACAGTAGAAATAAGTAATATGATGTTAGAAAAAGGAAATACATTTAGTGACTGGACACCTGCTCCTGAAGATAATGCAAGTCTTATAGAAGATTTAGGTGATTACGTTTTAAATATAACAAAAGAAACTGTGATAGTTTCAACTGATTTAAGTGGTAATATATTGAGTTAGGAGGTTTAATGATTATGGCAAATGCAAACAACTCTACACCTAAAAGTATCCTTAGTAATTCTTTCAATATGATTATTAACCGACCTACACAAGAAATTACCAAACCGAGTACAGTTGTAAATATATTGAAAGATAATGTATTATTAACTCCTGTGAAAACGACACCACAAGCAGGAGAATATAAAGTAACTATAATTAAATGTACAAATTGTAGTGCTGAATTAAGTAGTGATAATAAGACAATTGTTGTAAATAGTGTCACATCTAGTAATGGTAAAATAGATATATCAATTAATGTTGAATCTAAAAAGACATATAGTAAAACAATATCTGTTGCCAAAATATTAGATACTGCAACTGTAACAAATGAATTTAGTAGGATAGACCAAAAATCAAACAAAATAGAATGGTTTGTTAAAGGTAATTCCTCTAGTACTATGGAATTAACTGAGGCCGCTTTAAGTGTAATTACAAAACAAGTTAAAATTACTGGAGACATGCTTGTAGATGGGGCTATCAATGGTAAAACAATTATTGGCGCTACAATAATGAATTCTGCTACAAATCCTTCCTTTAGTGTAGATCCACAAGGTAATGTAGTTGCTTCAAAAATAACAATTAAAGGTGGTAACATCACTTTAGGTAGTAACTTTAGAGTAACTGAAGATGGTACTTTAACTGGCAAAAATGTTAAATTAAGTGGTGACATAACTGCCCTTGTTGGTAAAATTGGTGGATTTACTATATCTGAAAATGATTTAGTTGGTACTAACGTTGGTATGGGTACTGAAACAGGTAGCAATTTAGCATTTTGGGCTGGTAGTGACATACCAACTGAAGCTCCATTTAATGTAAACCACGAAGGACGACTAAATTCTTCTAATATAAATGTTACAGGTGGGAATATAAACGTAAATGATAACTTTAGAGTTAGAGATGATGGTACTTGTGAAGCAAAAGACTTATTAATAGAAGGTAGAATAAGTTGTAAAGAAATAATAGCTGAATCAAGTAATGTTGAATGGCAAGATAAAAGTTTAGTTAGAAATTGTAAAGTTTATGTAAAATATGGTTATACATATCCTGATGATTATGATGAAAACAATTTTGAAGATGGAATGATATTTGCAAGTTTTAGTGATTTGCAAGACGTAGTTCCTAGAAATTTAAATGGTTATACATTAGATATATATGTAACTAAAAAACATACTGAAAATATATATCTTGACAATTTTAATAATGGTAGAGTTAGAGTAGCCATGCAAGGACATCAATTGAATGGTAGTATAGCATTTTATGGTCATGGTATGGATTATGAATTTTATGGTAATGTACCTGGTTCAACAAACAATGCAAGCGTGTATTGTAATATAGTACCTGGAGCAAATGGTAGAGTTCGAAGTAGTTATAGATATTGTTTAATAGCTGATAGATGTAGAGTTACAGTATATGATGTGAGATGTTATAATGGTACTGCTACTGATTATAAAAATAATGGTATTTGTTGTACAAATGGAGCGATTGGATATTTATCTTCAATAAGTGCTATAAATACTCCTAATGCATTAGTTAGATGTCATAGTGCGTCTCATGTTTATATAGCGAGTAGTAGTGGTAGAACAAGTGGTGAAACATTCCAATGTGTTAGTGGTAGTATAATTCAATTAAACAAAGGAACTCATTGCGGTACAACATCTAGTAAAGGAGCTAAATATATTAACAACAATGGTCAAATATTTGATACTGGTGTAACTTATAATAGTGTAGTTAAAGACGACACAACCACTCCTACTCCTGATGTACCTAAAGTTACAAGTGTAACTAAGACTATAAAAAGTTCAGGTGGTCGTACTTGGAGAACAAGTGGTAGTTATGCTAATAGTTGGTCTAGTGAATCAATAGTTAGACAAGGTGCATGGACAAGTGGATATGGTAAAAATGTAGGATATTGGTTCTTTGATAGTGATATTTATAATATATTACAAGACCCTGATTGCACTGTTACTGGAATTAAAGTAAAAATTACTAGACAAAGTGGTGGTAGAAACTCAGCAGTAACTCATTATTTAAGAGCACATACTTATGCTAAGAAACCATCAGGCACACCTAGTCAATTAGGTACTGGAGTTATCAATAAGAAATTTAGTTTAGCAACTGGTTCAAGTATTACACTTACATTGAGTAGTAGTGAAATCACAAGTTTAATATCTAATAAAGCTAAAGGATTAGGTATTTGTACAAGTGATTACACAACAGGTGCAGGTGGATCTTATAGTTGTTGTAGTGCTTCATGTTCGGTAACAATAACTTACACTACGACTGCTAATTAATAAAATAAACGAGGTGAAAATATGGCTATTACAAATAATTATAATATAATTGTTCAAAATGGAAAATCATCTTTGAATAAAGATGTTTATTTAACCGCTGGAGATAAAAACTTAATGTTAAAATTTAATATTAAAGGTTTAGATTATGACATAAGTGGTTGTACTACATGTGAAATAAATTTATTATCTCAAGCTGGTAAAGTTGTGAATGCTACTGCAACAATAAGTGCAAGCGTAATAACAATGACTGTATCCCCAACTATGATTGACGAGTTAACTGAATTAGGAACTTATGCTTTAGAAGTTAAAATAAGTGATGCTGATAGTACATTAACATTACCTTTAATAAGTAATCAATTTCATGTAAGACCTTCTTTAAGTATGGGTGGAGATACTGTAAACGTAGGAACAAGCTCAGTAAATAAAGGTCATGTTGGTTTAGGTGATACTGAAAGTGGAATATTTAATACTGATAAATCATATAAAGCTAATACATGGAATAATGGAGATGTTATTGAAGCAGGTAAATTAAATAAAGTTGAAAGTGCATTAAGTTATTTAATGGATGTAGATGTGATATATATTACTCCTGTTAGTAATACTGTAACTTTAAAAGTTGAACGTAAACAAGCATCCAAATTAACAGATAATGGAATTATAGTTTTACCTGATATGACTGGTTGTGCATATGCTAATATGTTCTTATTATTGGAATGTGCTAAAGAAATTAAAGTTACATTTAGAAGTACAGGTGACAATACTGAAACTATAACTATGCCAAAAGGATATCATGTTATAAATATGATATATTATGAAGATTGGATAATAACTTGTTAGGTGGTGAAATAATTGAATAAAATATATATAATTCAAAAAGCAAATAATAACGATAATCAAATGTATGCTTCTAATATAAATACAACTGATGCTCGTTTACAAGGTTATAATGTTGAAAAAGTATTAGTTGATTATTTTAAGAAATTTAAAGAATTATATCACATAACAAGTAGTATAGATGTTGAAACAATTGAAGGAGATATATACGAAACATTAAGTTCTACAATTGGTGATATAAATGATAGAATAAGTGTTATAAAACAAAGTGCTGACAAAATAGATTTATTAGTTAAATCAGTTGATGGAAGTAGTTCAGTAACTTTAACTGATAAAGTATTAGAAGCAATAAGTAGTAATATTAAATTAACTGCTGCTAACATAGATTTATGTGGATATATTTCAAATAGAACAATAATAGATGAGGATGGTATTGAACAAGTAATCCCTGGTAACTGGTATATAAGTGAAGATGGTGCAGCTGGATACAAAAGTTTAGCAGTAGAAGAAGATTTATCTTGTGATACATTATCTGTTAAATCAATAAGTAATCCACAATATCCTAAAGCATTAACTGGTTCAATAGATGTTTATATAGATGCTACTAATGGTTCAGATGATATTATATTAGAAGATGAATGTACTTTTAAAACATTAGAAGGACTATTAGATAAATTACCTAAGAATTTAAATGGTTCAACAGTAAGAATATTTTTAAGATCTAATATATCAGCTGGAGTAACTTTTGATTATTTCTTTGGTGGAAGACTTTTATTTTTCTTATGTGGTTTAACAATAACTGGATATTTACGTTTTTATTGTTGTAATGCCGATATAAAAATATATGGAGGGGATAGCCAATCATCAACTGCTAGAGGTATTGTTGCTCCTGACTCATTATATTCAGGTAGTGATAATGAAGCGGATGGTGTTTCCATATTAGTACACAAAGTTCCATTCTTTGCTATATATTATTGTGACGTTTATGGAAATAAAAATAAAAATGCTTCTGCAATAATGAAATTTATGGAATTCTCAAGTGGTACAATTTTAGGTGTTAAATTTATAGATGGATATCATGGTGTTATTGCAACATCTTCTAGTATAATTTATGGTACAAATACAAGTGGGCAAGTTAAAGGTAATGGATGGGTTTCTCAAAGTGGTTCAATAATTCACTTGGCTAAAGGTAGCCAAATGAGTGGTACACTTGCTAATTATAAAGAATCTAATGGAGATATAATATTAGGTACTATCAAAGACATGATTAAAAATAGTGGTGGAAACCCTGGTATAACTCCTGACCCTACTCCTGACCCTACTCCAAATCCATCTAATCCAAAAGACCCTACACCAAAAACTAAAAAAGTTACTTATAAGGCTACAAGTGCTGATACATATAGAAGTACTGTATACAATAACTGGAAGAAAGATGGTACTTGTAGACAAGGTGACTATGGTTATGGTGACTGCAATGGATGTTGGTTCTTTGGTAGTCAATTTGCTAACTTAAAAGGTAAGAACATATCAAGTATTAAAATCACAATTAAACGTCAAACTGGTGGATATCAATCTGCACATAATGTTACATTAAAAATGCATAAATATGCAAGTAGACCTAGTATATCTAGTGGTTCAAAACCAACTTATAATGATGGTTGGTCTAAGACAATAAGTCTAAAAGTAGGCGAAACTAAAACAGTTACAATTACTGATACTGCCGTATTAAATGCAATTAGAAATGGAACTATGAAAGGCTTTGGTTTACAAGGAGCTTATAATAAAGCATCATACACAGTATGTAGTGGTGCTATGACAGTAGTAGTAACTTATAAAGAATAGTATGGAGGGGAAATCCCCTCCCTTTAATTTAATTAGGAGGTATATAAATTGAAGAAACTAATTAAGATGTATAACGAAAAATATGGTAATACGTTAGGTATTATTGATGATGACTTCAATAAAGAACAAATGTATCGTATTTATTACTTTATAAAAAATAATTGTGATGACAAAGACATACAAGAACGTTTAGCTAAAATTAAATTAGATAAGCCTAAAACATTAGAGCAACAATTAACTAAGTTAGAAAGTGAAAATAATAAAGATATTAAGAAATACGTGGATGATAATACAATTATACATCCATTACCAGTTTATAAAAAAGTTGAAAGTCCTACAATGATAATGTATATGGTAAATATAATGGACTTAAAAAAATTAACTACTTATGGTGAAGATGGAAGTATTTTAATAACTAAACAAAAGTTACTTGATAGTGTAGCTTTACTAGCTGAGTCAGCAAATAATGCAAGAATTTCTATAAATACCAATAATGGCACATATTATATGAATAAAATGAATCCAACTGTTATAAAAGTATATAAACAAACTGTGGAAGATTTAGAATAGTAATTATGGGTAAAACTAGAAAAATAAAATATTACAAATTACACAATATGGATCTATTACGTAATAAAAAAGAAGTTGGAATGGGAAAGTGAATAATAAATAAAAAAATTTAATTTTAATATCTAAACACTAGTGATTTCAATGGGTTCAAAATCACAAACTCCATGAATAATTAAAGATAGGAGGTATGAATGTGGCAAAAATAACAGTTAGCCCAATCACTTATAATATAACCGATGCAAATGTAAACATTGTGAAAATTTATTTTACATCAGATGTTACATTGACTGATGTTAAATTAAGTATTGATAATGGACAAAATTTTTTAAACAATGTGAGTATGACACAAACAAGTGCTGACTTTAATATAGCAAATCTAGTAAACAAAAATTATACATGTTTATTAAAAGGATTTTATGAAGAAACTGTTACCCCTAGTCATTCAATAACCAATAATTTAACACATTGTACAACTAGTAATACTGCTAAAACCATTAACGCTAATAGTAAATTTTCTACTACAATAAATGCTGAAGCAGGATTTACATTAAACACTATAACTGTAACCATGGGTGGAAAAGATATAACAAGTAGTGTTGTTAATAACAACGTTATAACCATAAATTCTGTCACAGGTGATGTAGTTATCACTGCTAAAGCTATTGAAATTGTTGCACCTACTGTTTACTCAATAACTAATAACTTAACAAATTGTAATACTAGTAATAGTACTACAAGTGTAACTAAAGGTGGAAGTTTTTCAACAATAATAACTGCTAGAGATGGATATAGAATTAGTGCTATAACTGTAACTATGGGTGGAACTAACATAACAAGTACTGCTTTAAATGGAAATAGTATAAATATAGCAAATGTAACTGGCAACATAGTTATCACTGCTAGTGCTATTCAAATAACACCTAGTACTTATACAATAACCAACAATTTAACAAATTGTAATAATAGTAATAGTGCTGAAATTATTAATGCTAAGAAAAACTATTCTGCTACAATAACTGCTGACGAGGGTTACACAATGAACACAATTACAGTAACTATGGGTGGTAAAGACGTAACAAGTACTGTTGTAAATAACAATACTATAACCATAGCTTCTGTTACAGGTAATATAGTCATTACTGCCAAAGCAATAGTTGTTGCACCAAGCACTTATACAATAACTAACAATTTAACAAATTGTACTACTAGCAATAACGCTAAAACTATAAGTGCTAATGGTAAATACTCTGCTACAATAACTGTTAATACAGGATATGTATTAAGTACATTTAATGTAAGTATGGGTGGAGTTGATATAACAGATAGTGTTGTTAATCAAAATACTATAACTATAAATTCTGTTACAGGAAACGTAATCATCACTGTTAAAGCTATTGAAGAAAGTACTAAACCTGATATACCGGTAGTAGAGGACGAACTTGAAATACTACCTTCTTGTACATATGTTGATATTGCCGAAGGTGGAAGTAAAACTATATACTTCAAGTTATCAAATAAACCTACATCAAATACAACTATAAATATTTCTTCATCATCTTCTAATTTAACATGTTCTACACGTCAATTAACATTTACTACTGAAAATTATTATATTGCACAATCAGTAAATATCACTTCTGTTGCAGATAATAATGAAACTGATGATGTATATACTCTAACAATTTCATCAAATGGATTAACAAGTAAAACAATAACAGTAGATGTTATAGATAGTGCTAATAGTAATTTTGAAGTAATTTATGACAATGGTACTTTAGTGGAAGGTGCTTCATTATCATTAAATAATGCAGTTAATAATGGAACTTATATAAGTACTAACCAAAATCAAGATGTTAGTGTTGCAATAAGTAATCATCCATTAACTTTTAATAAAAATGATAAAGTGCATGTAGTTTTAGGATTAGGAACAAGTGACCCATCATCAATTTATTCTTTACGTAGTTTAGTTTTAGGAGATGGATCAGCTAATAACATAAGTAATTCTAACATGATTAATGAAGTGCAAATAAATGAAGCGTTATCAAATGATGGTAAAGTAGATACTTACTGGACAATAGCTGGTAATTTATCAAATATAACTTTAACATTCACATGTTATTTTGCACGAGTTAACATTTATAAAATTTATATAGAAAGAAGTGAATAATCATGGCGAATACGATAAATTCTACTAATAATCTTACATCTACAAAAATACCTCAACTATATATTAGATATTTTAATCCTAAAATAAAAGCAAATGAGACAATAACTATCAGATACTATGTATCTGATAGTACTCAAGCTGAGTATTTGAATAAAGATGATAGTAAAACTTTTACAACTATTGTTAAAATAAAAGATAAGACATATAATAAAACTACTAAAGCAGGAGAATATTCAATTGATATAGGTTCAATTGCTGCAACGGGAGAAACTTATTTTAGCATTCAAACTATAGATGATAATGGTGTAGCAAGTATTGAACAATTTTTTGATATACTAATAGTTAATGATTCATATAATCAAGTGAATAATTATAATATGACAACTGCTGATTTGTCTACATATAATATAACTGTTGGTGCAACTGCTAGTATAGCACAAGCTAAGGCAAATAATACAGGATTGAACAAGTTGTTCAAAGCAGTTAAAAATAATGGTCATAATAAGATTACTATGCTAAATAAAGTTTATATGTTAGATTATCATTCTGATAAAGTAGTTTTACCTGACCATTTCACAGTAGACATGAATGGTGCTACGTTTAAGGCAACACAATGTAATGACATTAATGTATCAAATCTAGTGGACTTAAAAGATTGCTTTGATTCACATGTTAAAAATGGTAAGTTAATTGGTAACTATGATGGATTTGATTTTGAAGCAACGAAGACTAATACTAATTATAATATCCCTGGTGAAGGATTAGCAGTTGCCGAAATCAATGGGGCAAGATATTCATCTTTTGAAAATATGGAAATGGGATATTCAGTTGGATATAACTTAGGTGTATTTGGAGGTAAATTAGCAGGATATGTAGGTACTCCTGGTCAGTTAGCTTTTCCAAATGCATATTATATAAATGATCAAGGTAATACAGTTAATAGTACCACTATGAGTACAACAGAATTAATTGATATTTCAACATTATTAGATAGAGGTGAAATACAATGTAACGTGTACCTAGGGTATGGTGGATTGGCTTTGAATAAAGCAGAATTGTTTTTCCATTTCTATGATAGTAATTCTGCATATAAAACAACAATAAAAACAAGACAATATCAAGTGGTTAAAATACCAAGTGGTGCAAAATCTATGAGAATTACTGGTTTTACTCCAACTACAACTTCATCAGGTATGACAATATGCCATACAGGTGGGGCTACAAATTGTGAGTTAATAAATATAAAATCTCATAATACAAGAACGTGTGCAATGCACCCTGGTATATACAATCATTTGTTAATAAAGAATTGTTCGTTTAATTATGTTGCTGATGAAAATGAATATAAAGTAACAAAATTAGCTTTGGATTTTGAGGATGGATATGAGAACGGTAAAAATTTATTTTTCATAAACAATGAAGTTTATAATGGAACATCTGCTTTGACAATTCAAAGAGGTTTCAATTCTAATGTTATTAATTGTAGAAATTTTGGATTGGACTTAAGAGGACATATAAAAGGAGCAAACATTAAAAATAATTTCTTCAATGACGGAAGTATTTATACAACTAGTTTTGAATCTCAATCACATATTAAGTTACACAATAATACATTTTTAAAAGTATTGAAATTTTTAAAATGGGATGATACTGGCGATTATAGTACAATAGGTTTGACTAAATTGGATTGTAAACAAAATTATCAAAATAATTCTAGTGTTAATGTAGTGATTGATAAAGCAGTTGAAAGTAGTGGCAGTGGTGGAGAAATTACTCCTGAAACATTAACTATAAGTAATATCGGAAACATAACACAAACTGAAAAAACAGAATTCTACATTGAATATAGTACAAATATAGCAGTAGCAAAACATGAAGTATCATGGGATGGTGGAAATACGTTCTATGATAAAACAAGTGAAGTAACTGCTAATGGAACACATTATAAATTTAAACACGATAATAAGGGTAATGCAGGAACTTATCAAATGGCTATAAGAGTTACAACTGCAAAAGGTACTACTAAGACAAGTAATGTATTTACTGTTACTCTTACAAGTACAGTAACTCCTAGTCCTGATGAACCTGGAACAATAGGTAATATGACTTATGGTAAAGGTATAAATCAAAATACTCATGTTATAACTGATAATGCAGAATGTTGGGCAACAGTTAATGCAGTAACAGTTGAAAAAGGTGCAACTTATACACTACAAATGGATGGTACTTGGGTATGGGGTTATGCCTTTGACGATAGTGATAATTATGTTAGTGAATTATTCACAAGTAATGGTAATAATAACTATAAATATACATTCACTGCACCTACAAATAAAATAAGATATGGTTGTTATGACCCAGGTAAGTATTTAACATATTGTAATTTAACTAAAGATTCAACTACATTAACTATAAGTAATATATCCAACATAACACAAACTGAAAAAACAGAATTCTACATTGAATATAGTACAAATATAGCAGTAGCAAAACATGAAGTATCATGGGATGGTGGAAATACGTTCTATGATAAAACAAGTGAAGTAACTGCTAATGGAACACATTATAAATTTAAACACGATAATAAGGGTAATGCAGGAACTTATCAAATGGCTATAAGAGTTACAACTGCAAAAGGTACTACTAAGACAAGTAATGTATTTACTGTTACTCTTACAAGTACAGTAACTCCTAGTCCTGATGAACCTACACTAATATACGATTTAGGTTCAGAAAAAACTTTTGACGGAACTTCTAAATATATAGATACAATGGTAAAACCGTTTAAAACTGCGAGTGACTATACTATATTTATTGATTTTGATGACGGAGGAGCTACTCAAAATGATGACCTTGCAAACGTAATGCACTGCGTATACGAAGAGGGTGCATATGATGGATTGAAATTATATCTTAATCATGACGATGGTCATTATTATCTAGTAGGAAACAGCCAAAACACTACTACTAATTACACATACGAGGATAGTTGGACTATGGTAAAAGGACAACGCAACAAAATTGCTATAGCTATATCTAAAGGTGTAGTTAGCAATATAGTAATAAATGGCTCAACTGTTGCAGTTAATAGGAACGAGTACGACATGAATGATTACTCATTGATATTAGGAGCTTATCAAGATGCAGAGACAAATAAGAGCAAGTACTGGAAAGGTACAATCCATGCTTGTAAAATATGGAACTCAGCATTTACAGTAGCCGAAATGAAAGAATTATTCGGTTCATCTAGTAATCCAGGCGGTGGTACAGGAGATGCTTATAGACCAGGAAGAACTCTAATATGGGAAGATGACTTTACTGGCACAACTCTTAATAGAGATAACTGGGATTATGAAGATAACTACAGTAGACCAAATGAAGTTCAAAACTACGTAGCAGGAACAAATAACGTATGGGTAGAAAATAGTAACCTTGTCATAAAAGCTAAGAAGGAATGGTCAAACGGTAAGGAATGGTCAAGTGGTTGTATCCATACCGACAACAAACAAGAGTTCATGTATGGTCGTTTTGAAGCTAAGATTAAGATACCACAAACAGTTGGTTCATTCCCAGCATTCTGGACTCTAGGAGGTAACTACGAAGAAGGTGGCGGTATAACATGGCCTTACTGTGGTGAGATAGATATCATGGAACACAAACAAGGTTACGCATGGACTACAGCTGGTGCATTATACAGAACAGACTTAGTATGGGATAACTGGGATGCTAAAGATTTAGGTAGGGTTGACTCAGGAGCTATTGGTAGCTTCGATGATTACCATATCTATGCTATGGAATGGACTCACGATAAACTAGATTACTATGTAGATGATAGACTTATAGGACACTCAGACATATCTGATGATAGTACATGGTTCATGTTCCATCAACCACATTATATCCTACTAAATCAAGCTTTAGGGGCTGCGGGCGGTAGTGTTCCTAGTGATATGACTGAATATACTATGTATGTAGACTGGGTTAGAGTTTATGCTCCAGAGGCTGCGCCATCTGGTGGAGGTACTACAAATAAAATCTGGTTCGAGGACACAAGTGCTAGACATATGGATAAATGGAGTAAGCTTGGTCTAATACCTAAATTTAATGAAAGCTGGACTAATAAAGTAATCACATGGAAATCAAATAACGAAAGCATAGCAACTGTATGTGGTGGTAGAGTAGACTCTAAAGGAGTTGACGGAAGTTGTATCATAACTGCAACAACACTAGAAGGTCAATCAGCTTCTATAACTGTTAATGTAGGTAATGGTCAACCAACAACACCAACTACTACTATAGGTAATATGACCTATGGTAAAGGCATAGATCAAACTACGCATATCATTAAAGATGATGCTGCTTGTTGGGCAACAGTTGACCCTGTAACAGTTGAACAAGGTGCAACTTATACTCTACAAATGGATGGCACTTGGGTATGGGGTTATGCTTTTGATGAGAGCGATAATTATGTTAGTGAATTGTTTACAAGTACAGGTAACAATAACTATACTTACACATTTACTGCACCGACAAATAAAATAAGATATGGATGTTATGATCCAGGTAAGTATTTAACATATTGTAATTTAACTAAAGTAAGTGGCGGAAGTTCCGGTGGAGGAGATTCTAACACTGAGTACGCTACATCATGTACATCATCTTATATCCTAGATAAAATGTATCCAATGCCACAGAATCACGAAGCGTTACCAAGTGGTGTAAAAGACACATGGGCAACTCAATCACGTTGGGAAAATCAACAAAGACCTACTGCGTTAGCTCATAATTGTGGTCAAGCAGGTTGCCCAGGAGCAGTGCCATTTAGAGCGTTGGGTGCTTGGGCGAATGTGTATAGAGTTAAGGATTCTGGGTTTAGCGCTAATACTGGAGTTGAAATGAGAAATATAAAAGTTTACGGATGGTATAATGGTCAATGGGAAAAAGTACAAGATTTACCTGTACCTAATGGAAACTTCTATGCTGAAAGTTTCTCAGGTGATAGCAATCAATATTTTAGTGACAGTATAAAAACTACAAGCACTAGTAAAACTATAATTTTAAGAGAAGCAAATAAAGTTAATGGTGAAAACTGTATGTATCACCCATTCTCTGATATTAAAAACTTTGATACAAAATATGAATATGTATACACTTGTATAGATTTACGTAAGGTAAAATGGAATGAAAGTGGTACAGATGATAGAGATAGTTCTCATTATTGTGCAAGTTGTGGTGGTGACTGGTGGTTAGCTGAAGGATTGAAATTTGATAGTAGTTGGCAACATAATAAAGGCGTAGCACAACCTAAGATAATTGAAATAACAAAAGAGTGGAGAAGATTCTCAATGACTACTGTTCCACAAAATTGGACTCATGGATTCCCACAATAATGTTTAAAAATAAATAGAAGGTGATAAGGATGGAAGAATTTAAATTAATACCTAACCATGAAGAATTTGAAGTATCTGAAAATGGTAAAATTAAAGAAATTGCAACTGGTAAAATTAAAAGAGCAAGAATTGACAAAGAAACTGGAGATAGACACATTAAATTAGATGACGAAGACATAAACATAAATAAATTAGTTGATGAGTTATTTAAGGTAGAAGAAGACAAAGTAGAAATTGAAAAAGAGGTTAAAGAAGAAGTTTTAGTCAAGGAAAAACCAATGGAAGACGAAGTAAATAAAAACATGACAATAGAAGTTGCAAAAGAAGATGAAAATGACATAGAAAATATGAACAACACAAAAGTTCAACATAACCCATTATATAATTTATTATTCAATTAGGAGGTTATGCAATTGAAGAAATTAATTAAAATGTATAATGAAAAATTCGGTGACACTTTAGGTGTCATCGATGATGATTTTAATAAAGAGCAAATGTACAGAATTTATTATTTCATAAAAAATAATTGTGATGATAAAGACATTCAAGATCGTTTAGCTAAAATCAAATTAGATAAGCCTAAGACGTTGGAACAACAACTAACTAAATTAGAAAGTGAAAATAATAAAGGTACTAAAGAATATATAGATGATAAAATTACTGTTAAAATATTACCAGTTAACTATGATAAAAATTGTGTTACAAATGTTATTGATTTAGAACCACATAGTATTTACATGCCGCCAAATGATGCTAAATTTTTATATTTAGCTTATGAGAAACTTAATGGGTCTCTTGCTGGATTCCTTTTTTCATCTAAACCTCATGGTAGATTTATTTATACTGGTGATAAAGATGATACTAAGATTGAAATTATGTTAGAAGGAATCTGTTATACGGCTTATTTTAAAACTGATACAGTAGATGCTCATGTAGAAAAAACAGTATTTTACTTAACTAAAAATAATACTACAAAATTTATGCCAACTAATGATTATGAACCAGCCACTAAGAAATATGTAGATGATAAAGTTGCTAGTTCACCTCAATTATCTTTCAATGAAGCTGGTGAATTAGTTGTAACTATAAATGGAGTTAGTAAAACTTTTGTACCTAAAGCTGAATAGAAAATAAATATAACATAAAAGTAAACTCATACTGATACTTTAGGGTGTTGGTATGAGTTATAATTTATAAACGAGGTGGTAAAAATAATGAAAACTCAAAATGGATTTACACTTTTAGAAAATGCTAAAGACGTTAGAAATTGGTTAGCAAAACAAAAAGTAACAAGAAAAATAACTAGACTTCAGGTACACCATATGGATATGCCTGACTACTCTACGTGGGAAAAAACAGATAAAAAAGTATTTTCTGAACCACATTTTGGAAGAACACAATCATTAGATAGTTATGGAAAATCTAAATGGGGGAGAGGTGCTAGTGATGGACATGGACATTTTATCGCCCAACATTTCAACATTTTTCCTGACGGAAAGATAACAACTGGTAGAAATCTTAATTCTACTCCAATTGGTATTAGAGGTTGGAATACTAATGCTATTTGTATTGAGATTTATGGATGTTTCGATAAGGGTAAAGATAAAATGACTAAAGAACAAAAAGAAGCAGTAATATATCTATATGGAGAGTTATGCAAGAGATTTGATATTCCTGTAGATACTGCACATATAAGACCACATTGCTGGTTCACTGCTTATGGTAGATATCTTGGAAAATATAATGTTAATAAAAGTGCTAAAACTTGCCCTGGTACTGCATTTTGGGGATATGGTTGTTCTCCTGAAGGTTTTGCACACTTCATAAAGGACGTAAAAAATTATGTAGATGGAGTTGAAGAACAACCAAAAGTTGTGGATAGAAGTGGAGAAAAAAATGTACCTAATTACAAAGTAGAAGTTATAACTGATACATTAAATGTTAGATATGGAGCTAGTACATCATATGATAAAAAATCAACTCTTAAAAAAGGTGACGTTGTTACTATAACACATGAAAAAGATGGTTGGGGATTAATACAAGGTGCTAAAGGTTGGATATCTTTAAATAATAAATATGTGAAAAAAGTTAAAGAAGAAACACCTAAAAAAGATACACCTAAAGAAGAAACAAAGATCAAATTTCAAATACAAACTTTAGACAAATTAAATATAAGAAAAGTAGCAGATTGGGACGCTGAAGCAATAACTACTGTGAAAAAGGGACAAATATTAGATGTAGTAGATACTGTTGCTGCTAAAAATGGATCTACTAAAATGTATCGTTTGGAAAGTGGTTTATATATAACTGCTTCTGAAAAATATGTGAAAATAATCAAATAAAGGAAGTGATTATTTATGTATTTACCTTTATTTCCTGAAAACAATGGAAAAAATAAAGCGTGGAAAAATATAAAAATAGTTAATAATGAAGTAAGATTAAATAAAGATTATAAGTATCAATTCGTTGATTTTGCTAAAAGTGAAGTTGCAAAAATTGAATTACCTAAAGTAAGAAATAGTGAAGTGGCAGAAATACATTTAATTTTTAAAGGTAGTGAAACATTAGTTTTAACTCTACCATCTTGTAAATGGCAACCTATACCTACATTTGAAGATAATAAATACTATGAATTAATATTTACTTATTACAAAGGTGTTTGGTTAGCAGGTTGCGTAGTTTATGGTGATTAACTCTAAAATAAACAGAAAGGAGGAAGTCATAAATGAGTAAAAAATTATTATTTAAAGGTGGTCATGCCACTGGTATGATACCATTTGAAATAGAAGATTTTTCAACATTATATATGCGAGATGCAAGAGTTGATGAAAAAACAAAAGCATACATTGATAGTGTGATAGGTAATAGTGTTTTAAACTTATGTCCATATAGAAATGTATTAGTTACCCATAAATATGATACTGTTGAAGGAAATGTAATTACATTAGATGATTGCCAAGATGATGAAGTGATTCAATTATCTGAAATACAAGGAAATACAATGGTTAACTGTTGTAAAGATGGTTCTAAAGAATTAACACTTAATGGAGATATAGATACTAGTGGATATAATAATGTTACACTAACAGAAGGCGTAGATGGAGGAAAAGTAGACATATCACTAGAAGGTAATACTATGGTTAATGTATGTGACCAAGAAGACCCAATAGCTATTACTAAAAACTATGAAGTAATTACTGGAAATCATGTGGCACTACAAGGTGAATATGATGGTAAATGTAGACCTAATATATATGGTAATACTTTAGTTAATTTAGCTGATTCTAATACTAGTAAAACCTTTTCGAGTACAACTAGAACTTATGGAATATGTAAGGATAACCGTATTATCAAAGAAAATACAACATATACTTGTATAATAAAAATAGCAGATTTAAATTTAGGACAATTATCATCTATCTTATTACAAATTCAAATAGAAGGTTTTAATTCTCCTGGAAGTGGTTCTACTCCTTATACAGTCGATAAAAGTGGTATTCATTTATTGACTTTTACAACAACGACTAGAAATAATAGTACGGACAAAACTGTTATATTAAAAGGAGTATCTTCTCAATGGACTGAAAATAGTACAAATACAATGGTTATATCTAGTGTAGTTCTTTTAGAAGGAGATTATACTAATAAACCTATACCTGAATACTTTACAGGAATGAAATCTTCCTTTGAGGATAAGTTAATACCTGAAAATTTATATAAATTTAGTAGTAGAGATGATTTTTATTCATTAAATGATAATGCAGTATTAGATGGTGAATATATAAAAATGACTGCCAATAGTAAATATCAAAATGCAATGCTAAAACCTTTAGCAACTATAAAACCTTCTACAACATATACTGTAGTAGTTGATGTAGTAGAAAATACTTTAAATGCAGACTTAGTTGTTATAAATAGTTCTCCTAATGCTCAGTTATGTAGCACACAACAATCAGTTTCAATAAATGCAGGTAAAACTGGAATTTTTACATTTACAGTTACTACTAGTAATGATTTAAGTAATTGCACTAGAGTCTTAGTTAATTATTTGAACAGTGTTAATACAACAGGTAGTATTAAATATAGAATTATGGTAGTAGAAGGAGATTATACTAATTACAACTTTACAGATTATGATTCAAGTAAAGGTGGCAAATATAAAGTAGACTATAAAGTTACTGGTAAGAATAAATTTGATATTAATAATGAATTTGCAACTACTACCACTAATGGGAAAAAGTATATTACTGTAAATGGAAACACTACTACATTTACACCTCCTAGTGTAGTTGGTATTAGAAAATATTTTAAAATAAAGGTTAACCCTAATACAACATACAATATCAATGGTACAGTATCATATGGTATGGTTGTTATTTATAAACATAATATTAACACCGATTCATTTACTTGGGATACATCATATATACACACTTATAGAAATTATACTAAACAAGAAAACACGACTTTAGCTCTACAATTTACAACTGGCGTAGATGAACATGAAGTATATGTAAGATTTAGTAATGAGTCAGTTAGTGAAACATCAATATTTACTAATATTCAAATAGAAGAAGGCGACACAGCAACAACTTATGAGCCATATAAAGAATTTATTAAAACATTATATTTAAATTCTCCATTATTAGAAGGAGATACAATAGAACAAAGTGGTAATGATATAGTACACGTGCATAGATATAAAACTATTACTTTTGATGGTAGTGATGATGAAAAGTGGTTTACATATAAATCATCTACAGATATTACTTGTATATCTATAAAAATAACTGATAAACTAAAAGCAAATGCAACTGGTTATGCTTCAGTAATATGTGATAAGTTATGTTATATTGAGGCGGGATATCTTACTACTTCATTAAATATCGCCACTTATGTAAGCGATAAGTATAATAATAATAATATATATATAACAATTCCAAATACACAATTAAATTCCAGTGATAAACAAGGAGCTATTCAATGGTTACAACAAAATCCTGTAACAGTAGTATATGAATTAGCAACCCCTACAAGAGAAATAATATCAACTAATGATAATTTACTATTAGATAGCTATATAAATGGACATTTAGATGTAGATAGTATAGTGCCAATTGATAAAGTAGTATTCCAACAAACATTTATTGAAGGTTTAAAATATTTATATCCAAACACAGAATATACAATACAATTTGAAAGTGATAATATAGGTAAATTACACTACTATATGGGTGGTGTTTATGACGATATTGATGTAGTTAAAGGTATTAACAAATTTAACTTAACAACTAAGGATAAGATAAATTGGTTATCTTTAGATTTAAGTGGTATAGGTTTTAATGCTTCTAAAGTAGTAGTAACACCTAAAGTAGATGGAGATTTTGGATATTTCAAAGGAATGAAATCAGTAGGTCAAGATGATACAGATGGTCATAAAATCGAAATTTTATCACATAATGGAAATCTATATAAGAGATTAGAAAATTCCCACTACAAAGTTTATGGTTCAACTGTAACTATAATAGAGGAAAATGAAAATGGTTTTATTTACAAAGCAGAAGGATGGGATATGGGATTATCTTATTTGATAAGCACAGAAGGTTTATTTAAAAATAAAAAATACAGATTATCTTGGGAAAAAAATGATACCACAAAAACTGCTCCAATACTTCATACAGATGGAATAAAACTTTTAAATTCAAATAAATTAAATAAAGAAATTATTCCTTATACAAGAAATGGTTTAGGGTATGACTTTGAGTTACCAAATAGTTTTGAACATGGAGATATTTTGGAAATAAGATTTAAAAATAGTGTTTTGAGTGTTGAAAATGGTGCTTGTAATATTTGTATTAATGAAATAGGTGTTGCTAAAAATACAGCTATTAGTAAATTGAATAAAAAAGAAATTTTAATGAATGAACCACTTAGAGGATTACCTAATGGAGTTAAAGATAAATATGTAATAATAGATGGTAAATGGTATATAGAAAGAAATACTATACAATTAATAATGGATTCAACATTTATACAAGATAAAAAACTAAATCATTATGTATCAACAGATTACGGCGATGTAATTGGTTTTAGTACACCAAATAACTGGTTTAAATGGAGCAGTTCGTTAATTTGTAATAATTTGGTATATGACGGACATAGAAATATAAGTGCTGGTAGTTTAATTTCCAACCAAGAAAAAATATTTGTTTATGATTATATATTTATTACTTTAAATAAGAATAAGGTTAGTACACTTAATGAAGCTGGTTTTAGAGAATATTTAAAAAATAATCCTATAACATTAGTAGGACAAAATACTACTCCAACATATGAACCAATAGATTATAATCCATTTGAAGTATATACAGATATAACTCATATATCTAATAATTCTATTATACCATGTAATATGGTAATTAAAAATAGTGGATATAATTGTATATTAAAACCTTCTACATTATATACAGTAGCACTAGATACAAATAAAAGTGGAACTATTGGAATGAATTTAGGTGGAGCAAAAGGAACTACAAGTAACAATATTACTACAATAACTACTCCAGCAACATTAGTAGATAATACTTTAAGATTATATGGAAAAGGTATTAAAGCAAGTGGAGTTAGATTACTTGAAGGGGATAAAACTAATTGGATACCAAGTCATTTTGAAGGAATGAAATCTTGTTTCGAAGATAGGCTTCAAGATGATGGAAAATATAAAATGGAAATTTTAATGAACAATGAAAATTTATTAGATATAAAAAATATATCTTATAAAAACACAACAGATTACAAATTAGAAAACAATAAAATTATCATCAATACTTCTAAAAAATATCAAGGATTATATTATTATATTCCAGTAAAAAGAGGTAGTAGATATACAATATGTTGCAAAAATATTACTGGTGGTGGTATTTTGTTATACAACGGAAAAACTACTGGACATATGGTAAAAAAATTTTTAGGAGGTATAGATAACAACGCTAACCCTAAAAAAATAAGTGTTGTTGCAAATGAAGATTATATAACTATCAGAGTATCTAGTGAAGTGAGTGTTGATATGGATTGCATATTTGAAGATACTTTATTTTACAAAGGAATGGAAAAAGTGGACTATGTACCACATAAACAAAATAAAATACAATTTTTATTAAATGAACCATTAAGAGGAGTAGGAAATGTAAAAGATAAAGTATATGTAAAAGAAGATAAAGTAGTAGTAGAAAGAAATTGTGGTAATATTATTCTTGATGGTAGTGATGATGAAGGATTACTTATAGTTGATAAACCTGATACGGGTTATGGTTATTATCGTACAAGAATAACCTTAGGTAAGTTAGGATTACCTAACGGTAATTATCTAAAAATTAAAATGAATAATTTGACAGTTAGTGAAGGAGTAGGAAACTATTATGGATATATATGTACTTTTGACTATGGAAGCTTTTTATTTGTATACCATAAATTTAATAATTTACAACAATATCTACAAGCAAACCCAACAACAGTAGTATATCAACTAGCAACACCAGTATATGAAGAAGTAGAATTTTCAAATAATAGATTAACTTTAGATAGTTATGATAATTCAACTTTATTTTATGATACAAATATACCTGTTACTACACAATTTTATGAGTTTAATGTTAATATAAAAGATATGTTGATTCCAAATGAAACTTATTATGTTACTTTTAATGCAGATAGAGTTAAAGATATTACTATAAATTTAAGTGGAGTTCAAGTAAATTACAAAACATCTATGGGATATAATAAAGTTCCTATACAATTAGGAGATGTAGTGAATACTAACTTTAGTATGGATTCTAGGGGAGTTGAACTTAGTGATCTAATGATAAGTACTTCAACTAGTCTAATTTATGTAAAAGATATGAATGATGTATGTGTTTATGATGAAGCAACTAATAAATATTCTATAACAATAACTAGTACTAATGGAAAAGAAAGCGATAAAAGAGTGATTTTATTGGATTATCCACTTTTAAAACTTAACAAAGATATTTATGATAGATTATATTATAGCAATAAAGATAGTAGATATAGAATAGAGAAAAAAGTATTTAAGCATAAATTTACTAATGATCATGAATATAGTAAGTATGCTGCCGAAACAAATGATACTTATTATTCTAGTTTTATTTCATTGAATGAAGCTATAAAAGATTATGTTGTTATTACTAATGAAAAAGTAAAAACTGTCAAAGTAGAAGATGATAAATATTATTTCAAAATTAAATGGTCGGATTTAGGTGTTAGTGATAAAACTGAAGCGAACGGAAATCAAGGAGTGAAAGACTTCTTTAACAACAATGAAGTATATTTATACTATGCAACAGATGGTTTTGTAGAAATAGTTGATGGATTAACAAAACAAACTTTAAAAGTATATCAACCTGAAACAACTATGAAATTTTTAGGAAACACTACAACTACTGTTACTATTTTAATCCCTATGAAGAATGTTTAATTAGGTGATAATATCTAATTTATTTATGAAACCATGTCATACTTAAGTATGACATGGTGATTACTATTTAGGAGGTTATATAAATTGAAAAAGTTAATTAAAATGTATAATGAAAAGTACGGAAATACTTTGGGAATCATTGATGATGACTTTAACAAAGAACAAATGTATCGTATTTATTATTTCATAAAAAATAGATAAATTGCCTTACCCATATCAATCTCCTAATATGATTATGGTAAAAAAAGATTTTGCTGATAAAGTGGCAACTTTTACAATAGAGCCTAATTTTGACCCTGCAGGTGAAGGGACAGGAGGATTAATTGAGTATAATTTCATTATAACAGGTGGAACTAATATTAATACACAATCAATTATAGTAAAGGGATGTATAAATTATCATTTACTAGCAGACCCTGTTCCATTCTTACCTCAAGTAAACGAAATAATAAGTAATAATAATGTACAAATAGGAGTTACTAGAAATATCAGACAACTTGTTATAACAATTACTCTTACTGAAGTGGGTTCGTTTACGAAATGTACAGGGTATTTAGAAGGTAAGTGTATAGGGTTAAAGAAATTAAAATCAATTTAGAACTTGGTTCACAAAAGATAAATATTACGAATTACACAATTTGAATCAATTGCGTAATAAATACTATATAGTAATAAGTTATAAAGAATATTTAAAAGGAGGAAAAATAATGGACTATGCTAGATTAGTGGACGGTGAACTAGAAATAGCACCTGAAGTAATGTATAATGAAGGGGAAATAATAGTCAACTTCAATAAAAATGAATTATTAATGAGAGAATATGGATTCAAAACATTAGTTGAAGATAAACCTGAATATGATGAACGATATCAAACATTAGATATTGATAAATATGAAGAACAAGAAGATAAAATCATAGCTAAATATGTAGTTATTGATAATGATTTAGATGAAGAAAAAGAAAAATTAATATTAAAATCTAAAGAAGATTTACAAGTCTTTTTAGAGGAACATCCTTTATTTTCTAAAGCTAAATATGAAGATGGTAGATATTATAATATAACTGCTGAAAAACAACAACAATTAACAAGTAAATTATTAATGTACAATGGATATACTGCTTTAGGAAAAGAATATAAATTGATGTGGAATGATACTGGTGAACTTTGTGAAGAATGGAGTTTTCAAGAATTATTTGCTTTATCATGTGAAATAGATATTTATGTAACTCAATTAGCAGAATATCAAAGAGCAAAAGAAGTAGAATTAAAAGATTGTGATACAGTAGAAAAATTATATCAAGTAGTAATAGATTATGAAACTATGAAATAAGACAAGGGAAATTCCCTTGTCTTTTATCTTTCCAATGGAGGTGGAGACGTTGCCAAGAAAACAACCTTATAACAAGCAATTCGATGAAGAAAAATACAAATTAGTTAATAAATACAATAAAAATGCACTTACCGATTGGTTGCAACAAATGAAATGTGAAAAGAAAAGTAAAAAAACATTATACCAATATGAACGAAATGTAAAATTATTTTACATGTGGGTGTATGAGGAACAAGATAATGTACCTATTTATCAATTAAAGAAAAAACAATTTAGAAATTACTTATTATATTTACAAGATTTAGGACTTCATGCCAACAGAGTTAATAGTATGAAAAGTGCAGTATCATCAATGTTAAATTATTTAGAAGATGATGAAGAATATCCTGAGATACAAACTAATTATATGGCTAAAATCAAAGGATTACCTAAAGATGAAGCTAGAGAAATAATATTCTTAACTGACGAACAAATAGGTTATTTATATAAAACTTTAATTAAATCTGAGAAATATCAAGAAGCACTTTTATTAGCAATATTATATGATACTGGTGCAAGAAAAAATGAAGTATACGGATTAAAATTGGATTATATTGACCCTGAAAAAAATAGAACTACTAAAAAGGTTTTAGGGAAAAGAGCAAAATGGTTTTACCTATATTATCATGAAAGAACTCAAGAAGCATATAAACTTTATGTTGCTACAAGAGATTATGAGAATGATGAATTATGGTGTAAAGAACCTAATCACAAGTACACAATAGATTGGATGTATTCTGTTGTTAAGGGATGGAATAAAATAATTGAAGAGAAATATGGTGAATATTTAGATTTTAATGTACATAGTTTTAGACATGCATTTGCTACAAACATGACAAATGGTACTCACTATGTATGTAAGAAAAAACATATAAAATTAAGTTTAACAGAAACACAATTGATATTAAATCATGAATCGGCTGAAACAACACAAAATTATATCAAACGAAATGACGAGGAGGTAATAGCTAACGCATTTGGTTGGGATAAAGAATAAGAAATGGAGGTCATGCAATTGAAAAAATTAATTAAAATGTACAACGAAAAATATGGTGATACATTAGGTATAATTGATGATGACTTTAATAAAGAGCAAATGTATAGAATTTATTATTTTATAAAGAATAATTGTGATGATGAAGGTATACAAGATAGAATTAAAATGATAAATCTTGATAAGCCTAAAACATTGGAACAACAATTAACTAAATTAGAAGGGAAAATGGTAATATAGATATAAAAAAATATATAGATGATAATACAATTATACATCCATCACCAGTATATAAAAAAGTTGAAAGTCCTTCAATGATAACTTATTACGTGAATATAATGGACTTAAAAAAATTAACTACTTATGGTGCTATTAGAGATATGGATTCTACTAAATACCAACAATATCGTTTTATATATCCTTGTGACAATGGTAAAAATAAAACTATTACTATGACAGCTGATGATATTAATGACACAACTTTTAGAATCAGCCATTATAACAATACTAGCACATTGAGTTTTAACAATATAAATTATAATATAGACTATACTAAACATAGTACACCAACTGATGTAATTGTAACAGAATCTATACAAAAATATTTAGGAATTTATAACACACATGAATATGCACCAACAGAAAATTATCATCCAGCAACTAAGAAATATGTAGATGATAAAGTTTCTAGTTCACCTCAATTTAGTTTTAATGAAGCTGGTGAATTAGTTGTAACAATAAATGGTGTTTCTAAAACATTTGTGCCAAAAAGTGAGTAATTTGGTGATCTAAAATGAAAAAAATACAATTTTTGAAAAAAGAAACTATAATATTTGTAATCTTTGGTTTCTTATATATTTGTTTAGAATTATTATATAGAGGTCGTACACATATATCTATGTTTTTTGTAGGTGGATTGTGTGGGGTACTTATAGGTTTAATAAATGACAATACTCCTGATATACCATTATTTTGTCAATGTATTTTGGGTACTACCATAGTTACATTAATTGAGTTCATATCAGGTTGTTATTTAAATATATATTTAGGTTTAGGCGTATGGGATTATTCTCATGTGCCTTTTAACTTTTTAGGGCAAGTGTGTCTTCCATTTAGTATAATATGGATGTTGTTATCTATACCAGTTATATATTTGGACGACTACTTAAAAAATAAATTATTAAATGAGGTGTAGTAACAGATACTTTATAAAATTTTATAAAACACCATTGACTTTATAACTTGTCTTAATATTAAAATAAAATCTTTTCATTTTAAGAGGTTTAAAGGGGGTGTGAATTATGAAATCATTTACAATTAGATTATATCCAAACAAACAACAAGAATTATTATTTTATAAACATATCAATTGTCAAAGATATGTTTATAATTGGGCATTAAATCTAAATAACGAATTGTATAAAAAAGACAAAAAGAAATATTCGTCAACAAATTTAGGTAAGATGCTAACACAATATAAAAAACAAGAACCTTGGTTGAATGAGGTTTCTAATGCAACATTGAAAGAAGCAATTAGAAATTTAGATAAAGCATATACTAATTTTTACAAGAAAAGAGCAAATCTACCTAAATTTAAAAGTAAAAAGAGATCTAAATTAAGTTTCTATAGTAGATATGATAGCATTAAATTTCATGAAAATAATAGAGTTAATTTAGAAAAAATAGGTAAAGTTAGATATAAATCTAGTTATAATATTGATTTTAGTAAAGAAACCTCTTTCAAGAATCCACACGTTAGTTATAATGGTAGATGTTGGATTTTAACATTCGCTTTAGATGTTGAAAACAAAATTGAATCTTTGACAAAAGAAGTGATAGGAATAGATTTAGGAATTAAGTATTTAGCAATTTGTAGTGATGGTGTTGTTTATAAAAACATCAATAAAGAAATGAAAATTAAAAAATTAGAAAAAAGATTAAAAAGATTGCAAAAAAAGGTAAGTAGAAAGTATGAAATGAATAAGAAAGGAGGACGTTACGTTAAAACTAATAATATTAAAAAGTTAGAAAAAGACATCAGACGTATTCATCGAAGACTTAAAAACATAAGATTAAACTATTTACATCAAACAACTGCTGATATTGTGAAAACCAAACCATACAGAGTTGTGATGGAAGACTTGAGCATAACTAGTATGATGAAGAATAAATCAATAGCTAAACAAGTATCTAAGTTAGGCTTGTATGAATTCATAAGACAAATGAAATATAAGTGTGAATGGAATGATATTGAATTTATACAAGTGGATAGATATTATCCTTCAAGTAAAAAATGTAGTCGTTGTGGAACTATTAAAAAAGACTTGAAACTATCTGATAGAAGATATAAATGCAATGAATGTGGATTAGATATTGATAGGGATTTCAATGCTAGTTTAAATCTTATGAATTATGGATTATCACTTTAAAAGATAACCATGATATGTACCCATTCGTTAGTGGGGAATTTAAGTCCTTCAAATATTATTACTAGAGTAGGTTTGCTGAAATAGAATAGTAAGAGGAAATTATAACTTTTTATAAGTTTTAAGTAACGGTGTAGTGAAATGATTGATTTAAATGTTTTATCTAATTATTTAGTTTTAGTAGTGGTAGGAATATGTGTATGTGTTGGTTATGTAATTAAAACAAGTTTTCCTACTATCGAGAACAAGTATATACCACTTATAATGGCAGTATTAGGATTAGTTTTAAATGTTTGGTTAAGCAATTGGCAAATTAATGGTGAAATAATATTAGGTGGATTATTTAGTGGATTAGCTAGTACTGGATTACATCAAGCATTCAAGAATCTAATTAACCAAGATGAAAAATAAGAAGGTGATTAAATGAAAGAATTAATTAAAGAATTTAATAAAATTTGTAGAGAACAAGGCATGCCTTACATTATAGATGATGACTATAATGAAGATGAGATGTATAAGATTTTGTATTTTATAAGTGGCGTCCCTAATGAGTCTTTAACTAAACTTATAGTTAAAATATTGCCTACATTAAAACCTAAAAATAATGTTCAAAAAATATATTATGTAATGTTACAACCAAGTAATATGCCAATATAAGGAGATGAAATAAAATGGATATATCAGATAGAGACGGTCTTCCTGCACAACCATCTATGGGAATGCAAGAAATAATACGTATGTTTAATGAAGAATATAGTAAAATCATAGGATTTACTATTAATAGTGATTATTCTCAAAACGAAATATATCAAACTTGTGCATTAATGCATAGTATAGTTAAACGTTATGGTGATCAAAATTATACATTAAATAGATATTTAAATGAATTAAAATATTATCTAATGTATAGTACAAAACCATGTAGTAATATAGATGAATATGATGCTGTCATGACGTTGACTATGAGTGATGATTTAAATGATGGTATGCCATTATAAGGAGATGAAATAAAATGAAAGAATTAATTAAAGAATTTAATAAATTTTTATATGCAGAACATGGTGTTACATTAGATTGTAATTATAATAAAAATGAAATGTATTTAATATATTGGTTTATAAAAACAACTCTAATGATATCATATGAAAATGTGAGTAATTATTGTGATATGGATTTAATTGACCATTTATTAGAAACAATTAATTTAGGTAAACCTGAAAATGTATTTCAACAAATGAAGTATGTAGAAGTACATGATATGGGAGCAAATTAAGGAGGTAATTTGACATGAGTGAATTATCTAAACGAGAAATATTAAAAAGAGCGAATGAATTTAAACGTAAAGAAGAAGTTCCAAAAGAAATTAGAAGTATAGATGAAGCACTTAAAGAAAAAGAAATTAGAGAAACTCAAAATCTTAAAATCAAATTAGAACAAGATAGATTATGTGCAGAAATGATGAACATGGAGCAAATTGCTAACATATTAAATAGTACTACTGATGCACAAGCAGGTTGTCCTATAAAACAACCTAAACAAAAAGTAGAATATAAACACGTTACATGTAATCATCAATGTAATTTATGTAATGAAGCAGATTGCGTTGAAAGAGAAGAAGAAATGCATTCAGTTGGATGTCACTGTTCAAAATGTTGTCCTAACCCAAGAAAAAATTGGTTACAAAGACATAAACATACAATAGCAATAGTAGTTTTATGGTTAGCACTTATTGTGTTAGGTGTAGGTTGGTCTCCATCAGGAGGTACATTTGATGCTATACAAAAAAGTTACGTTGAATTAATTGTAAACTTTTTCAAAATGTCAATATTTGCAGTTGCAGGGGTAGTAACATGGATATTGTGTAAAAGAGACAACAAATAACCATGTTTCGTAAGGTATTTGCTTTATGTTTATCAATGTTGTTGATAATAGGGGGTATAACAAATTGTTATGCCTCCAGTGGAGCAGATATTATTTACGACATATTGAACAAGGACAGTGGAGAAAATAATACTTGTACTTCAATTATATACAACATCATTAATGGGGAAAAAGAAACTAAAAAAGAAATCAAACTAGTAAAATATGATCAATTCAAAAAAGAAAAGGTAACACCAGTACCACAAGATAGTTTCAACTTAGACATAAAAAATAGAAGTAACAATGATGACGACTATATTTTAGGATTAGATATAAGTAAACATAATGGACGTATTGATTGGAATGCTATTAAAAAAGCTAATATTAAGTTTGTTATAATAAGAGCTGGATATGGAACTACCCCAAATACAGATATTATGTTTAAAAGAAATATTGAAGAAGCCATAGAAAATGATATGATAATAGGTGTTTATTGGTTCTCTTATTCATATACATATGCTATGGAATACAAAGAAGCAAGAGCTTGTTTAGAAACAATAAACAAGTACAAAGAACACATAAGTTTACCTGTATTTTATGACTTTGAATATGACAGTATCCATTATGCTAATAAAATGGGTGCAGTAATAAGTGAACATAAAGTTAACAAGTTAGCAAGAATCTTTTGTGATACAATTAAAAAAGAAGGATATGAAGTTGGTATTTATACTAATTTAGATTACGCTTCTAATTATTTTAGTAGAGATACATTAGATAAATATCATACTTGGATTGCATCTTGGACAAATGCTTGTTATTATAAATATAACTATATAATATGGCAATGTACTGATAGCAAGTGGATCAATGGCAAAAGATTTGACTTGAACAAATTATATTATAATCGTTTTGAGAAGATGATTAATAATGAAAAACATTAAAATACTTATGTTAATAATTATAATCATTATGAGTTCTTTTATTCCTTCTTACTCATATGATTTAAAACAAGAAATTCCTATAGTAAAGAAATCACAAGCCTATGCTTGTATGAAAGATAGACATGCTAGTAAAGAATTTCTTGATGATATAGATTTTGTATATGATTATTCTAGTAAATTAGGTATAGACCCTAGTATAATTATAGCTATCTCAGCTATTGAAACAGGATATGGTAAGTCACATTTATTTGTAGCGTTTAATAACCCAGGTGGTATAAAATCAGTAAGACATCATGGTTGGCAACGATTCGCCACAACAAAGGATGGATATAAACACATGATTAATTTGATGGCAACATATGCTGGTATAATTAATCGTCATAGTTATTTATTCAATAAAGCTCCAACTACTGAACAATTAGGTAATTATTATTGGGTTGAAAATGGACGTGATGCAGGCTATCATAAACAATTAACTAGAATGATTAAAATAATGCAAAGTTATCCTATTAAAGAAAGTGAAAAAAAGATAACTTCTAAAATAAAAACTAATAACTCTCCTTCAAAAAATGAAAAGAAAATTGAAACAAAAACATCTCCCCTAGATATAATTTATAATATATTAAATAATAAAAATGATAGCTTTAATGCTTATGATTATATTATGAGTTATATAAAATAGCCCTACTCATTGAGTAGGGCTTTCTTTTTTTTTATTCTTTTCCTTTAGTTTGTTCTTTATTTTGTTCCTCTATTTTTGCAATTAATTCATTTACTTGTGCTTGAAGTTGAAAGTATCTAACTCTCCAAAGCATTATTTCCTCTTGTTTAGCAGCTAACTCTTGTTTATATACGTTTAAGACAATTTCTTTATCAAATTTTTCTTCGTTCATAATATCAATCTCCTTTATAATTTATTTGTAAGAATTATCTCTTACTTTTATAATATACTTAAATTATGTGAAAAAGTGAACCTATTTTTTTTTTTAATTATCTTGCTTGTCTATCAGCAAGTTGTAATAATTTACCTGTTTCATTGATTGGATTCATATGATTTTGAATCAATCCAGCTATTTCAAGTATATTTGATTTCTTCATTCCTAAACTATTTAGTACATTTATACTCAAATATGCCGATACATTTTCATGTTTAGGGAAGTGATGATGTATTCCATCTTTATCAGTCATAATACATTCTACTTTCCCAATGTCATGTAATAAACTAGCAACAAGTAAATTTTGATTAGTTGACCCAAATTCAATTAATTTTTTATATGTTGCATACATGTGTCTATCAATTGATAATGTGTGATGTATTGAATTTTGAGAGACACCTATACAATCATCGTTTCGAGTGAGTTTTAAAAAATTATGGTAATCGTATAATAATAACTCACCATTACATATTTTATCTAAAAATCTTCTATGATAAAAATGTCCTTCGGCTTCTCTATCATATTCTAAAACTAATGAATCAAATCCTTCATTTAATGTTGGTACATTGAAGTTTTTATACATATCATGTATCTCTTCATAAGATAATTGCCCCTCACGTCGAGAGTTCCAATAATAACATTGATACAAACTCTTGTAAACAAATATTCCTTTTATGAATAAGGTGTAAGGTTTAAGTTCTTTGATTATATATTCTCTATGTTCTTTGATCGCATTAGTGTTATCATAGTAAATGCATTTACCTTGTTTAAGAAGATTTTTAACTTCTTCTAATTCTTCAGGTGAATTTATACTATTTACTATGATTTCGTTAACTAATCTATGTTGTTTTATGAATCTTGATTTACCTGAACCAGGTAAGCCAATCAGCATTTTTAGTATTCCTCTTAATTCCATCTTATCACTCCTTCCCTTTATAATATACTTAAATCGTGTAAAAAAGTAAACCTATTTTTTTAAAAAATTATCCTTGTATCATTTCTCCACCAGGCATAAATAATGTATTTATATCGTATTGTTTAAATTCTTTCCAATGTTCATTTAAATATTCAGTAGTATCTTTTTCAGTATTATACCATTCTCTTGGTATTTGTATTATCTTAATACCCATGTCATCAACTTTAGGTAGAGTACTTAGGTCAATACCTTCTTTAAGATGTAGTTTTTGTTTGAATACACTATAGTCAACTTCATGATGTGCCCTATGGAATTTATATTTTAACTTAGCATATTGAGGATATACATCTACTAATTGTTGTGACTTGTCGCTAGTACCATTTTCATCATAAAACTCTTCACTATTGCCGCCCCTCTTCTTTTGTGTAGTTAGTTTCTCACCAGTAAACATATTAAATTGTACAGTACATAATCCTTTATCTAATACGTCAAGACTACATATTGTATCTTCATTATAATTTCCTCTTTGGTAAGGGCTTAATTTTAAATCAAATAATGTCATAGAATATATTCTTGTATTAGTTGTAAAAGGAGGATAACTACCAGTACCTACAACAAATCCAGTATAATTTAAACCAGCTAAACCTACATTATCATATCTATCAACGAATTTTTCAACAGCAACATAAGGTATAGCACTTCTTGTTAATAATCTTCTACCATTAATACGTGTATCGTAGCAATCTATGTTGTCATCTATTATCCAACATTTTTTAGCATGTAATACGTTTTTAGAATAATCCATACAAAAGTTTCTTGCGGCTCCAGGACCGACACCAACGTTTTTACCATAGTTGTCAATGAAATCATATTTTTCTTTATAGGTCATATCTAATTCAAGTATAGTTATGTGTTTATCATCCCCAAAGTTTTTTTCATACATTTCTTTTTCTTGAGGTTCTACAACTAAATAATGATCTATTCCACTTTGACTTAAAGAGAAACTAGAGTGCCATAATTCTTTTGTAGTTCTTCCTTTTGATACAACGAACATAGGATATTTTAATTTCATTTCTACTTCAGGAGTAATTACTCTTAAATCTTTGAATGCTCCCCTAACTATTGGTTTCGGTGCCCATACACTTTTAGTCTTATCACTTATATTTTGAGTAAATATTTCACTTAATCGTGCAGAGTCATAAAACTCTTTATCAAAATAAAAATCAATTTTACAATATTCATCTAATGCAAAATCCATATTGTAAGTAGGCATTCCAACCCAATGGTCTTCCCATTCTTTACGTTCTCTAGGTTTTTTCTTACTTGGTTTTTTGAATTTCGTTAAAGGTAATGCTATATCACTTAAATGAATTTCTTTTACATCTTTTGTTAATTCCAAACCATTAAGTTCATTAAATTCATGTAAATCCTCTTCACTTCTAAAACGTGCTATTATTCTACGTTCTTCCATATTCCCATCCCCCATTTATTATTTATTTTATCTTACATTTATAATATACTTAAGTCATAAAGAAAAATGAACCTATTTTTATAAAAAATCCCATAAGTTTTTAACTTATGGGACATTTAATTTTAAATATAATTGTATATCTCACCTAAATTATCTATAGCAGGAATATCACCAATAGGCTTATTAGCATTATGATTACTTCTCATCAGTATAGCTTTTCCATTAGGATTCTTTTCTTGCCATTGTCTTATGTTAGTTATATTGTCATCTACAAATACATCACCATTTATCATTCCTTTATTTTTAATAAAAATTATATGATCTTTTTTGAAATATGGTATTCTATTTAATAACCACTCGCGTTTACCTGATTGTGCAATTCCTCCAGTAGTATCAGAAACTATATATACTTTATGCCCATTATCAATGAGCGTCTTAATCCAATGTATACTATTATTCTTCTCATGAACTTTGTTAACTAAAAAATCATAAGTAATTAAATCAAATATATTCTCTTTCAAGTTTAAGGTTTCATTGATTCTCCAAAAGGTTATGTCTTTAGGTAAGTAGTTAGTGGAATAAGTTTTATTATATTCATTTAATAAATCATCTATAAAAGTAGTTATTACGTCATCATTATCCAACAGAATTGTTAATCGTTTCATTCAATCTCCCTCACTTCGATTGTAAAATTAGGTTTATTTTTATAAAAATCTTCTAACATTTCATCAGTAAAAGAATATTTACTACTAACATCTCTAATATGATAATGTATATGATTATCACCATGTAAATGATGTATAGCGTCTATAACTAATTTTTTACCTATTAGATATTTCATTTCTTCATTGAAGTAATATTCACCATATCTTTTCCCCACTTCAATATCATCTTTTAATTTAACAGTACTACCAACATTATATTTCATAAATTACACTCCTTTAAAATATTATTTATTTTATCTTACTTTTTATTACAGTCATAATGTTTTTCATGTCATTGTTAGTAAAAATAAAATAATTAATATTATTAGATTCTAATATATGTTGTGTTATGTTATCTATTTCTATAGCTTTTTCTTCGCTTTGAAGTCTACCATTTTCTTGATAGACTGTTTGTCTTTTTAATAAGAAATTAAGGTTATTATATTGATTAAATGTTTTTAAACATAGATCACATAATTCTTTATTATCTTGATTATAAGCATTAGTTAAAAGTATTGGTCTATCAGTAACTATTATATCAACTTTTCCATTAACTCTAAACAATCTATGATTTTGTTTGGCAAATATATAAAGTTCATCTTTAAAAGTTTCACCCCTCCTTTCCCATACAAGGTCTTTAGCAAATTCCGTAACCATCTCACAGTCATATCCTTCAGTCTTAAGTTCAGCAAATATTTTAGCCATAAGAGTAGATTTACCAACTCCAGCTCCACCAAATAAATTAACTACTAGAGTGTTTTTCATCGTTCACCACCACCTTTTATAAAAAATAGGAAGAAATTTTCTCCCTATTTTAGTTTAATTATTCACCTGTTGAGCCGAATCCACCACGATTAGGATTGCCTAAATCTTCTACTTCAACAAATGCAAATTTATTAGTTGTACTTTCTTCTATTTTTATTTGTATAATACGTTGTCCAATTGATACTTCACCAGCTCTAGTTGCGAAGAACATAGCACTATATTCATCCTCATTTCCGCAATAACTTGTATCCCCAATTCCCATAGAGTTAGTTAATAATAAACCTGTGTTTTTAAATGTACTTGAACGTGGTAATAAATGTAATTCATGGTTAGGAGGTAATTGTAAAGCAAATCCAAGTTTAACTATTACAACATCATCTTTAACATAATGTATTGTATCATGTTTATTTTCATCATACCAAACTACTTCATTATAATTATATCGTCCTCCCTCATCAGGTGATACAGTTCCTATTTTAGACACGTATGTGTCAGCCCAACAACCATTGTGTGCTTCAGGTAATTTACTATTTTCTCTTATTTTTCTTATTTTAACATCCATCATATCAAATCTCCTTTTAATTTATTTGTAAGACTTATCTCTTACTTTTATAATATACTTAATTCATTTAAAAAAGTGAACTTAAATTTTAATTATTTTCCTTTTTTTCTTTTTATCTTAGCTTTTTGTAGTTTTTTCTTTTCTTCTTCCTCATGTTTAATTTTACATTCTTCAACATAAGCAACGTTTATTTCATACATACGTTTTAGATATCTATTTTTATATTGAAGTAATTTATTTTCATCTTCTACATTGTCTAAATATCTATATACAAAACATTCTAAATGCGTTTCGGCAAAACGTTTCACCCATCTTTTACTCGTGCTCCAACAAAAACATGCATTATATGAGGTTGCGATATTGTCAATTAAATCATATACATATTTCCTAGGTGTATCATTGGTAATGATCATACTCCCCATCAACTCCTTCTTATTTATTTTTATCAGGTAAACATATTATTATAAGCAATGCGATTAACCCGAAGAAAAACCCACATGTTGACCAGATTATGTAATTTCTACCTTTTTCCTTAGCTACATAACCACTAAAAAATCCAAAGATACCTCCCCATATTAATGTCGCCATAATCCCAACTCCTTTTATCTTTTATTTTTATAAATTAATAAGTTATCAAATTTAATTCTTCCATCTTATCTAACAAATCATATTTATTAGTCCCACATATTACTTCATAAGTTTCACCTTTTGTTAAAGTAAGATCATCACTTAAAGGATTTATTTCTAGATAATACACTTCACCTTCTAATTTAACTTCTATGCATTTACAACATTCTAAGAATAATTCTAAAAATTCTTCTTCATAACTAAAACTTAAATACATCCATTCAGAATACCCACTTCTTATATCGCCAACTCCACAATGAATTCTAAATCTAACTATGTATTCATCTTCAGGTTTATCATGATAAGTTTCAAAGTTAATATCATTGGTTAATGGTGCACTCCAATTATAAGTGTTATTAGCAATACCTTCTTCTATCCAACCTTCTTCAAGTCCTGTCATTAAATAATCATCAATATAATATTCATAATCAATTTCTTCTTCTTTATCCCATATTGTTTTGTCAGTAACTTCATAAGGTTCTAAAGCGTCTAATATATCTATTATGTCAACTCTTAATGTATTTTCTCTTACATCAGTAACGCCTTCTAATACTTTTTTCATATCTTCTATTGTTGTTCTTCCAAACATAAAATCCCTCCTGTGCTTAAAGTCCAGTGGACTATTTATTTTTTCTTACACTATATAAATACCACCTTTTTCGGACTTTAAACATATAATATAGAAAATTTTTTATTTTTTTATAAATAAATTTCTAAATATTCCTTCCAACACATTGACGACTATACTATTCCCAGCCATTTTGTATTGTTGAGTATCGCTCATACCTGTTTGTTGTATCTTATCTATATCATTATCTTTCAACCCCATTAATCTAAAACATTCTTTTGGAGTTAATTTTCTTACTCTATAATCATCTTTTTGAGTAGTTGGTTCTATATAGCATATATCTTGACTACTTGCAGTAAGTGTTGGAGATACTTTACCATTTTCTTGCACTCTACCTCTTCTCGTTTTACTATTAGGATATGATAAATCGCATACTCCAGGTAAATCCATTTCTATATACCCTTTTTTAGTTGCTTGTGGTATTGATATTTGATGTCCATTAGTTATCAAATTAAAAGGTTTGTTTGTGTAATATTTCTCATCTACTTGATCTTCTAATATATCACCAACACATTTGTTTAATGGGATAGGTTTAGGAAATTCATAAGGTTCATGTTCACCTAATATTGATATTACAAATACCCTTTCCCTATTTTGTGGCACTCCATAGTCTTTAGCGTTTAATACCTGCCAATAATTTGTGTAACCTAGACTTTCTAAATATTTTAACCATTCATCGAATTGTGGTTTAAATTTCTTTCCTACTAAATTTTTAACGTTTTCTAGTAGTAAATATTTAGGTCTACAATATTCTATTACTTTTTCACACTCGTATAATAATCCACTTCTAGTTTGACCTTTTATTATTCCATTAATTTTTCCAGCAACAGATATATCCTGACACGGAAAGCTATATGTGAATAAATCATGTTGTGGAATGTCTTCAACTTTAATTTTACTTATGTCTCCTAAATTTAATGTTGATCCATGTATTGCTTCATATCCTTGTATTGCATATTTATTAATTTCGCTTATAGCCACAACTTCATAATCTATACCCAACCTTTCCAATGATATTGATTGACTACCATATCCAGTTAGGAAAAGGCTTCAAATACTCTTAGAGTATTGAACCCTTTATTGCCATCACATCCTTTATTCATTTTTCATCAACTCCTTATATCTATAATATACTTAAATTACACGAAAAAGTGAACCTATTTTTCTAAATAACATATACATAATGCTATACTATCAAATATATCACTTGTTTTTTTACTATTATTTTTATCAGAATATTCGAGATCAAGGTTAGTTTTTTCTTTAATAGCATTGGCTACATCCTCTTTGGATGCCCTACCACTACCTGTCACCTTCTTTTTAACAGTAGAAGGATAATATAATTGTATCTCCTTATCATTGTATTGGATGGTTCTAATAACCATTCCCTTTAAAACATTTACTTGTAATACTGATTTACTATTTTTAACAGGTATACTATCTTCTATAACAATAATATCAATTTCATTTGAATCTAATATATTTTGAATTTCTTCACATATATGTGCTAATCGTTCTATTGTGTTATTGAAGTCGTTTTGTTTAGTTTTAATTGTCCCATAATCAAGAATGAGGTATGATTGTTGGTCATACCTCACTATAGAATATCCAGTACATGATAATGATAAATCTAATCCTAAGACATTTTTATTTTCCATTTTTACTTTTCTCCCCTATACTAAATGCAATTGCTACACATATTGCTCTATAAATATGATTGTTTTTACCTTTACCTTTATTAATTATATCCCCTATATTGATATATTTTTTAGCAACATATCTAAACGTTTCAAGTAAGGTGTAATTACCTACCCCCATTATTTCTTTTATAAAAAAACTACTTTTCATTTCCCCAATTTTAACTCCATTTTCATCTACAATCCTATATACACCACCTATTATTTTGTTATAGGTGAATCTAAAGTCTAAAGAAGGAGTTAACTTTTCTTTTTCAAATGTTACTACATTAACTTTATGGTCTTTTATTAAACCTGATAAGAAGTTACATATCGTGGTTATCTTATCATAATCCCCTTTAAGTTTTTCCGTATTTATTTCCCCATACTCAAATGTATTATTTTCATCATCATATACACAATATGCAGTATTATTTTTACTTAAATCTAATCCTAATATAATCATTCTATGCTTCCTCAATTTCTTCTTTAATTAACTTATATAATTTAATATATGAGCTACATATTGAGTCATCATTTTCAAGTATATAATCAGCAACCACATCTTTAAAATCTTCTTCATCACGTTTATATCTATCAATCATTTCTTTTATGTTAACGTTCTCATCTCTATTTATATATGCTAATATTCTATCTTTATCATCTCTTGTTATTAAAATTGATACAATGTTATCTTTAAATTCACTCTTTGATAATTCATTTAAACCATAAGGATTAACTATAGTCATTGCATAAGGAGTGTCCATAACTTCTTTTTTACTTAATCCATATTTATAAATCTTATTTTCACTTTCTATGGTATATGATGTAGTTTCTAAAAATTCATCATTGTCTATCATTTTTTCAAAAGTTGAATCATCTACAAAGTGATATGTCTTACCATCTTCTTCCCCAGTTCTCATAGGTCTAGTTGTATGAGAAACTAATGGTTTTATTTCTTTAAAATCAGATAATAACATATTCATAAATGTATCCTTACCACTTGCACTTTTTCCTACCAATAAAAATACTTTTTTATTTAACACGATTTTACCCCCTTACACCCTAGTGTTTCCAATGGGTTCAGAACCATCTTTTACTTTTTCTAACACATAAAGCTCATTTTTTGTTAAAATATGCAAATATCCATCTTTTTGATAAATTTTTGGAGATACTAACAAAACACGTTTATTTTCACACTCCAAATATAATAACCCAAGTCCTGTCTCAACTAACTCGACATGTTTATCAATCCACTCCAAATGATATTGAAATTCACCAGTCACACTCATTTTAACGACTTTATACATAAACATCACCCTTATTTATATTTTTCTCTCAACTTGTCAATCTCATCTTCAGTCAATGGTGTTATATCATCTCTATCTAATGTTACCTTAATTAAAATACTTACTTCATTCATCTTATTAAATAATATTCTACCTCTTTTATTATTTAATGTGAATATGGCACTTTGATTACTACTTATAATTTTTTTAGCTAAATCATCATCTAAATTTAAAGTTGTCTTATATAATTCAAATAACTCTTTACCTTCACCTGATAGTTTATCAAAATCAATTGTGTCATTGGATGATGTAAAAGTCATATCATTAGTCATATCTACTCGTTTTTCTCCAAATGGAACATACTTTCCATCGACCAATATAAATAAAACACCTTCTACTACTTTGAAATTATTATCCATTTCCACATTTTCTCAACCTCCTTACACTTATAATATACTTAAATTGTGCAAAAAAGTGAACTATTTTGATGTAACTTCTTCAAACATTTCTTCGACAAATTTCCATTTTATATCGTCCTTATCTTCCTCAATAGTGTAAATCGCTATACCTTTCTTTTCTTCTACACTAGCTATGGTTAGGTCTTTACCTTTGAAGTGATTCATGTAGCACACATAATAACCATTGCAATCGCCATGTCGTAGATCATCTTTTAATCTAACTTTATCCCCAACTTTATATTTCATAAAATCACCCCTTTATTTTATAAAACTCACTAGAAATTAATCTAGTGAGTTATTTTTAATCTATTTGATTTCTTCTCCATTTCTCATTCTTGTGACAAATCCTATTAAAGTGTAAAAGCTATATAACTCTAATTTTTTACCAGTAATTGAACTTACTCCAAATTCATCTTTTATTCTTTTTATTAGCATACTTTTCATTTCACATTCCTCCATTTTATCTAATTTTATAAATACGTTGATTACTTGACCCTTTGAATGGTAATGATATATCTTTTTTATCTTCTTCATAAAGTCCATCTACCAAATAATCTATATGTTCAAATATTTCTTTCATTTCACAATTTTCTATCTCTTCAATTGTAAAACCAGTATATAACCAAACATCATGTGTTGGATTGTATGATTTATACAATTTAATAAATTCAATAACTTCTTTATAAGAATACATTGGATCTCCACCTGATATTGTTAACCCAGTTATTAGTGGATTATTTTTAACCCTAAGTGCAATCTTCTTTTGCTCCTCTTTAGTAAATTCTTTACCATATTCAAAATCCCAAGTTTCTTTATTATGACAATTTTTACAACAATGCTTGCAGCCTGAGATAAACACTACACTCCTTACTCTTTCCCCATCCACAATTGATTCTTCTATAAACCCTGCTATATTCAAATTAATCATTCTCCTTTGATCCATAATCTTCACGATAATTGCTATGTTTTACTCTAGCTTCAGTTTCAGCAATTTTACCCTTATTAAAATTATGATAATCTTTTGTGATATAACCAGTTACACGTCTAAGTCTTTCTATATCATCAGAACCACATACAGGACATTTATCGTTTATTTCATTTGAATAACCACATTGATTACAAGTGTCTATTGGAATGTTTATTGCTAAATATCTAACACCTTGGTCACAAGCATAATTTACAATGTCCTCTAATGCTTTTAGATTATTTCTTATAGAAGATTGTAATTCTACATAAGTTATGTTACCTCCATTACAAAGTTGTGCAAATGGACTTTCTAATTTTAATTTTTCAGCTACACTTATGTTGTCGTATACAGGTATGTGATATGAATTACTTAAAAATTCTCTATCAGTAACACCTTTTATAACACCATACTTAGAAACCATTTTATCTCTTAATGTACTACACAAACCTTCGGCAGGAGTAGCATAGCAGCTAAAGTTTAAACTATATTTTTCTTTATTTTCATCAGCTTTTTCTCTAATTCGTTTAACTATTTTATAAGCAAATTTTCTAACTTCCTCATCATGAGTATGTGTTTTACCAAACATAGCATAACATGTTTCAGCCATACCATGAAATCCTATAGCTAATGTTCCATGTTTTACGCATTCCCTAACTTCCTCATCAGGTCTTAATTTTCTACCTAATGTATTTTTTACTAATCCATTTTCATAAGTAAAGTATGCGGAACGTGCTTTTTGAGATGCTATATATTCATATCTATCTAATAATGAATCTACACACTCATCTATTCTTTGATCTAACTCTTTGAAAAATCCTTCTACATCAGCTTCTTCTCTTTCACCTAAACATATTCCATGTCTTATTCCTAAATCAACTAAATTTATTGTAGCAGGAGCTATGTTACCTCTACCAGTCATAGTGTCACCTAATCCATTGACATCGAATCCAGTTTGAGTCCTACAGCCCATTGTACAAAATGCTTCATCTTTTTTTGTTGAACCATTATCAATTGGACAATCTAAATTTGCTATATTAGGATATATTCTTATTGACATTGATTTTAAAGCTAATTGAAATAAATCATAATTTGGATCATTTGGATATCTATTTATTCCACCTTTTAATTTAAATATTGAAATTGGGAATATTGAAGTTCTATGTAGATGACCAATCCCATCAATTGATGCTTCCAATAATGATTTTGAAACTAATCTACCTTCTTCAGAAGTATCTAAACCAAAATTTATAGAAGTGAATGGCACTTGTGAACCTGGTCGAGATTCCAGTGTATTCAGATTATGGAACAATGATTCACATGCTTGTTTAGTATCTCGTATTGTATGTCTTAACGCCACATCATAACATCTTTTTAGTTTGTCATCTTCTAATATATTTTCATTTCCTATTCTCAAATCACTATATTTTTTCATACATTCTTCAACTTCATGTTCATCTAATTCTAAAATATCAACTAAAGCATCTTTAAAGTTTTTTACAAAAGATTTGTGTACGTAAGGTGCTCCTTCGTAATCTATTTTAGCACTCGCTATTCCGCCAAATTGACATTGTGATTGAGCTTGAAATACTACGGCAACCAATTGCATAAATGACATTATATTGGATGGTTCTCTAACGTCCCCATTTCTTGTTTTAAAACCATGCTCGTTTTTATATAAGTCTTCAAAATCAACTACTAAACAATTGAACATACCATTTGAATAATTATCTAAGTCATGTTGATATATTACTCCATTTAAATGATTATTCTTTGTTGTCTCAGACATTAAATTATCTAATGCATATTGTTTTAATACTTCACCCATTACTTTATTATTTCTTCCACTAAAAGATCCTTCATCAACGTTAGCATTAGAATTAATAATGTCTTTAGTCGCTAAAATATTACCAATTTGTTTTTGTAGTCGTTCATATACATCAGAATTTAATTCTCTAATTTTTCTACGATTATCTCGATATAAAATGTATGCTTTTGCTTCTTCGTCTAAACTAAATTCCATCAATAATTTTTCAACCTCATCTTGGATAGTTTCTATTGGCAACGGTACTAAATCATCTTTATGTTTAGTTTCTATTTGCATTGCTATTAATGTTGCAATAGTTTTTTTGTCTTTAGTTGCTTTCCCTACTTCATTTATACATTTAATTATAGCCTGTTCTATTTTCTTTTTATCAAATGATACGATTTCTTTATTTCTTTTTTCCACAGTTAACAAAATTATCACCCCTATATTTCATCATCTAATTTTTCATTTAGAAGTGTAAGTAAATCTTCATAAACAGATCCAAACTCTTCTAATGTAAATCTTAAGCTATCTATTGTATCCTCAGAAGTATCATTTTCATCAGTTATAGCATATATCACTTTTTCTAACCTATTGAATAAAGATTGACTATCATCAGCATATAATCTTAGTTCGTCGTTTATATCTTTCATGGTAAAGCCCTCCCCAATTTATAAATATTTTTGTAAGATTTATATCTTACATTTATAATATACTTAAAATGATTAAAAAAGTGAACCTAAATTTTAATTTTTTTAAATCATTTTTCATCACCTTCTTTATTTAATCACCTTTTATATTTATAATATACTTAAGTTATACAAAAAAGTGAACTAAAAAGTCCAATAAAAATTATTGGACTTTAACTAATAATCTAGTGTTATAATGTAAATGTATCACAACCTTTTTCAACAACTACTATTTTAGTTGTTTTGCCAATTCTTCTTAATTCTTTAGTTCCTTTTTCCTTCAATTCATGTTTTGAGCTTTCATCACCATGATGTATTAGAATTTTATCCCCTATGGATATTTGTTTAAAATAATTTATTATCTCATCTTGTTGAATATGACTACTAAAAGTTTTAAAAGTTTTTATTGTACATTTTCTTTTACATTTTATACCATCAACCATCAGTTCTCCACTTTTACAATTTTGTATTCTTTCGGCTAAAGTTCCAACTCCACTATATCCTATGAAACAAATTGTATTATTTGGATTGGACATTATATTACTAGCCCAAGTTCTAACATGACCTGCTTCCATAAATCCTGAACTAGATAATATAATTCTAGGAATACCATCATTTTTAGTAGAATACTCTAATGTTTCTTTGTAATTTGTTATGAATTTAAATCTATCGTATCCCATAACTTCATTCCAATATTCTCTATCTTCACCTTGTAAAACTTCTCGATAAGCATTGTTTATTTCTCCAGTCAATCTACTATCCACTATTATTTGAAAATTATCTTTACTATCTTTTAAATGCTCATATAACATACACATAATACATTGAGTACGAGAAAAACTAAAACTAGGTATTAAACATTTAGTTTTGGCAGCAATTGTATCATCTATTATTTGCATTAATTCTTTTCTTTCTTCTATACATTGTTGTTTTGTGAAATTTCTAAGACTATTGCCATAAGTAGACTCACATATCATTATGTCAGCTTTTTTAACAATTTCAGTTTCCTTTAAAAATGGTTGGAATTCAAAGTTTTTCTTACTACCTAAATCTCCAGTATATAATATTTTAACTATGTGATTAGAAGGCTTCTTAATATAAAGTTCTATTTGATATGCTTCTAATACATGACTATTGTTCAATAGTCTAACACTTACTTCTTCACTAAGTTTTACTATTTCATTATCAGGTATTTCTTTTACTTTATTTAAAAATAAATACGTGTCACTTTCAGTGAATAATGGTTCAGCTTTTCTACCACTCTTTTTAAGTTCTTTTATGTTTCTATCGTGAATAAAAGCACCATCTAATAAAAGTTTTTCGCCTAATAGTTTCATACCTTTAGTCATTATTACTTTACCATGAAATCCTCTACTTATACCAGCAGGTGATAAAAGTAAATGATCTCCGTGAACGTGTGTATATAACATGAAATCAGCTCTATCATAAGGTATATAATCAGCCATTCTTTTGTTAGCATTATAATCTTCTACAACAGTCCCACCTTGATTTATCCCATTTTCAATCAATATAAGTCCTCTAGTACCATCTACTTTGTCATATTCAATGCTCCAACAAGAACCCGTTACTCCTATGGTACTTGTACCTAAAGAAGTAATATCTATTTTTCCTTTTCTACGCTTATCTACTTTTTTCTTTTTGTATTCTTTTTTTACAACTTTTAAGTTTTCTTTTCTACAATCTAAAAAGTCACCATTTATATGTTCTATCTTTTCACCAGTATCTAAAATATAATTTGGTAATAGTACAGATTTCCCTAACACTTTTCCTGTAATACAAGATTGTTTCTTATCCCATCTAATATCTTTTATTTTATCTAAGTCTTCTAAATCTACTATAACTATCTCATCAACTTCTTCTTGTAAATTATCATATAATTTCATTTCAGCTATGTTATCGTGTATTTCATATTCATTTGGGTCATAAAATGTTCGGGGTGTATTTGATATGAAAAATCCATATTCAGATAATTCTTCAAAATGTTTTTGACATAGACCATGTTTATATTTTTTATCTAGTTCTCTACCACAAACTTTACATTTATTCATACTAACCAGTCCCCTTGATAAAATATATTTTTCTCCTCAAATCCAATAATTTTACAAGTCATCCCTTGCAAATCCCATTCTTCTTATTTCTTTTTTTACCCAATTAATATAATAATTAACATCTAAATTGCTAGGAATATCTTTATTTGTTATATTACCATTATCTATAAAACAATGTTCACTTGTATCAGCAATCTTTTCATACCCTTCAATCATAACTCCATCCTTCATTTTATCTTTGACCTTGAAGACCCCACTATCATTTTCATCGTTACTAGCAAATATTCTAACGACTCTTTCCTTTATTTTTTCTTCTCCATGTGATACAAATTTATACGTTTTCCCAATCTTAACTACTTTTTGAAAATCAATATAACTACATTCTTTAATACTCTCCTCCACAGGCTTATTAAAAATTAAATAGTTTACAATTGATTTAGATAGAAATGGTAAATCATTTTTTAACAATGAGTTTTCTTGAAAATATTTTCCCTTACGTTCTAGCTTTCCATTATCAAATATACATACATAATTGTTTACATTACTTTGATATAATTTTGTGATTATATCATGCTCTAAGCTCAATCTAGTTCTATTTTCCCATTCTTTACATACATTTACATACTCATCAAAATCTTTTTTGTCCTTAAGTTTCATAATAATACCATCAGTGTTGTATTGGATAGGAATACATCTATCTCCAAACGCCTTCTCTAGTTTTTCTATTAAGTCAGTTATCAATAGTTGCCCATAAACACATACACTTCTACCATGTTTAGGGTCATATAAAGTAGAATATTGATCAAGAGTTATTCCATACGTCGAATTCAGAACTATCTTATATGGAGCTTGCTCTTTCTTTTTACCAGCATGTTTTAATGCTAACCTTGTTTCTAGTATTTCTTTGTATTTGTTAGGGTCACTCACACCTCTACTAAGTAAATCATATTCTATCATTAAATTTGGGTACAGTGCATTACCTCCCATAGTTTATCATCCTATGGGCATGGACTATATCATCTAAGTTCACCACTTCCATTAACGTACCAATAGTTAATGTATGCCTCTTTAAAGAGGGCTTACTAGTCTCTTGAGTTTTATATATTTTATATAAATATATACTTACCACAGGATTGACCAATTTTTATGAAGGCTTCCCCTGTTAGCAATGTCATTAAGTTATCATTTCCTATAACAAACTATATCGTTGACATCACACCCTTGGTTAGGTTCAATGAATTTTACTTGCCCCATTGTGTTAAGGCAACGTCAGTGTGGATTATTATTCCTCCATCACTATCATCAGTATAATATTTTTCTAAAGCACCATGACAACCACCATAACCATATGTTGTTTTTAGTCCATATACATCTATATTTAATTGATTCTTTCTTTTTGTTCCTTTTTCATTTACAACATGAGTGTATCTTTTCTCATCGAAATGCTTCTTTATATCCCCATATTTTTCTAAAATTAATGTATTTGGAAAACCATATTCCATCTCATCATGTAAATTATGTTGTCTTACACCACCTAAAATCATAGCAGATAATTTAGCTTTAGTTTTGTTAAAACAATTCAAAGGTAATTTAAAAGTTTGTATTAAATTAAGTTGAGCTTCAAAATCATTTTTAGTTAATTCAAATAACTTAATAGTTTGTTCAACGTCATGTATATTATAATGTACAGTTTCTATTAATTCTTCTTTTGTAAGTTTCCTATCTAAGTTGAAATCTACATCAGATTCATATATTTTACTACCAAAGAATGCTTCATATTGTTTTAACCCCATAGCTTTATTTATCATGCAATCATATGTGTTTACAAATCCAATTTTATTATAAAGTCTTGATATGTTGAAAGCATTTTTTCCACTTACTAACATGTCACTCACTTCTTTTAAGCTATGTCCTATTCTATCTTCTCCAATTAAAATTGTTTTAAAAATAACATCATCATAATGAGCATTATTATATCCACATAATATGTAATTGTCTTTAATTCTATTATGAAATTCAATTAATCCAGCTCTATCATTTATAAAAGTTTTTCTTTTCATAGATGGATATGTTATGAATGTTACACAAAAATCATCATGAAAAACTTCAAAATCATAAAAGATCAGTCGTAACTTCTTCAATTTTCTCATCCCCCTTATATTTATAATATACTTAAATTACAAAGAAAAATGAACCATTATTTGTAGTAACAATAACGTTGTTTTATAGCTTTTATCATATCTTCATCCTCATCAAATTTTTCATAAATGTTCAAAGGTTTGTTATATTTGAATACTTCTAAATTCAATGGATCAATCTCACCATAAACTTTTCCATCTTCTATTGTGATTAGCAAACAATATTTATACCAACAATCGTCTATACCACCTATATTTTCATGTATAGTTCTTAATGCAAGTGAACGATGTGAAGTAATCATTGCAATTTCTTCACTAAATGTGTATTTGTCATCGTTATTTTCCACGTTAAATACTTTAACTACATAAATCTTATCCATAAATAATACCTCCTATATTACGAAAGACTAGGGATTTCCTAGCCTTCGCATAATTTATAAATATTTATCAGTCTTTCTAATTAGACTTCTTACAGGTAAACCTTTATATTTTTTAATAATGTCTTTATTTGACATTTTAGTTTTATCATCATTCAATATTCTTGACAGATATTTTATTCTACCACATACGCTACAATATTCACAAAGCATATATTCACTTGTTTCAAGCACATACACCAAACATTTCTTATTTGTGTGTTTATGTTTACTCATATTACATCTCTCCTTTTATAAATTATATTCTTTTATTAATTTTTTGTAATAATTAAATAAACTATTTGGGTCTTTCCTTTGATATTCTACACGTGTCCACTCCATTTGCTGCCTAACTTTCCAATCACCATGTCCACCTTCTTTAACATGACAATCTTGATACATTCCCATTGCAATTTCATCCCCATAATATATACAAACATCTCCACCTAAAGAAAACAATACGTCTACGGCTTTAAACAATTTATCCATATTATGTCCGACGGAATTGGAAATTCTCGTTTGATCATGATTGTCTAAAAAATTTACACTATATTGAGGGTCATTTTTAATTACAAGAGGTTCGCCTGTATTTACATGATGTTTAATCCATCCGGATTGCTCAAAATTAAATGATTTTCCAATTGTTCTAGCGTATTTATTTGATACTTCATATGTATCCCATGCTTCAGCAACTAAGTATGCATCACTTTTTATTTCATGAACCATATGAGTAAACCAACCCCAAAACTCTATAGGATCACAACCATAACTTATGTATGGAACGGCGTCTAATCTAAATCCATCTACTCCATGTTCTAACCAAAATTTAACCACTTTGGTTATCATATCTCTAACCTTTTTGCTACTTCCATTTAAAGATGGCATGTCATGTGACCAAGGAGCATAATAAAATTTTTTATTTTCAAAACAATATCTCCATTGATTATCTATTTGAATATCCGACCAAAAGTAACAGTCATTTTTTCCTTCTATACTTTCTTTAAACAATTCGTGATGATAATCAGTATGACATAAAACTAAATCTAAGAATATTTCTATACCTTTATCATGAGCTTTAGATACTAGTTTATCAAAATCTTCAAAAGTACCATATTGTTTTTTGATTGATAAATAATCACTAACGTTATAACCATGCTCACTAGGAGATTCAAATATTGGTGTAAACCATATTGAAGTTGCACCTAATTCCTCAACATAATCTAACTTATCATACATATCTTTTAAATCACTACAAAAGGCAGGAAAATAAATTTCATAGATTATTCTTTTTTTACTCATATTATATCTCCTCTCACTTAATCATTTGTCTTACATTTATAATATACTTAAATTAGTGAAAAAAATGAACCAAAAGATAAAAAATTTATCTTTTGGCATATGGACATTCGTTAAAATGACCACATAAATTTTTACAATAGAAAGCATTAGGTTGTTCAGGAATCCAGTCTTCTTCAATATCAACATCATGTTTCTCTATTTCATCTATTGTACTAGTTATAAACTCTTTTAACTTGTTTTTCATCTCTTCATTATACTCAACTTCAATAAAACAACGTTTATAATCAAAATTATCAAATAAGTCATCTACCGTATTACGTTCTATTACAGTTCCTCGTTTGTTTCTTGTGTATTTAAGCATCTCAAAACACGGATTTAATATTTTGTAATCAGGATATGCTTCTTCCAAATACATTGAATACAATATCAATTGAAAAACCTTTTCAGATTCTAAGTCCTTCTTACTAAACTTACTACTTGTTTTATAGTCTATTACACGCATTGTTTTGTTCTTTTCATCAATTTGTATTAAATCTATATAACCCTGCATTCTTATATCTTCAATCGGCTCAAATACAAAATGCAGCTCAGTTAAATATTTATAATTATCAGGATACTTTTCCCAATGATCCAGGCAATGAATCATCGAATTAAAATAGTTTTCTTTTGATTTTTCAGTTGGAAATTGCATATCCAGTAATTCACACATCTCAAACTCAGTAATCCACTCTTCCTTAGCTTTTTCGATATCTATTTCGCCTTTAAATATTCTCTCTAGGCAGTCATGAATTTTACCACCGAGCGTTCCATACACATTTTCTTCGCCTCGTTGATGCAGTATATAATTTAAATACCATCCATATACACAGTTATGATAACTACTCAGTTTACTATAACTCCATGTTATTTGTTTTCCCATGTTTCTTTCCCCCTAATCATCGATCTCTACTTCATATTTAAGCATTGCTTCATACAATTTGCTAGGTATTTTACTTTTATATTCTTCAGCAACTTCTTTAATATATTGTTCTTTGAAATTTTTATAAACCTGAAATGCTTCTTCCGGTGTATCATAACTTCCTAAATCCTTTCGCTTTCCATTTATATTACAATGCGAATTATATTTTTTACGATGATAATATACTCCAATTGGCAAGTCTCCTCTAACACCATCACTTTTTGTAAACAATAGGTTTATTCTTTTTGGTACAAATATACAGGTATCGGGACTGTATATTTTATTTCCTTTACATAATATATCCTTATCTAAACAAATTTGTTCCTCTTCAATTTTATAATAATTCTTGTCAGCCCATTCAGCAAACACTTGAAAATTTAACCAGGAATCGTGTACAGTACACCCGGTATAAGTAGGCTCTTTATTATGAAATTTAGGATCATAACATCTTTGTATCATTGCCCTCCATGATCTATAATATTTTGTATGTTTTCCATTTATTTTAGTTTTATAGTCTCCGTCTCCAACACACGCCACTCCAAACACTCTCAACTCATATGGACATTTTATTTTTCCAGTATTAAAATCTTTATATGCAACATTGCATTTTGTCCACCCATATTCTTCGAAATACACATCTATATCATCATTTCTTCTATAATTAATTATTCTCATTATACTACCGAAAGCATTGGTTTTTTCTTCTCCTATTCTATCTATTTTTTTCACATTAACCCTCTCCTTATTTCATCCATCTTATACAATGGTTAACCATGTTATTCCACACGTCTTTACCCAAATCAGTTGGTGAACACTTAGATCCCTTACCTAAATATTTATTATGTGAATCATACATCACACCAATTTTCACTTTATTTTTAAAATATTTTTTAGCAGTCTTTAAAGCACGTTTTTGCGTTTCGATGTCTAAACCCTCATCGAAACAGAAGACTATCTCTCGAACATTCAATTTCTCTAATAAACTTAATCTATACGAATCTATTGAATTACCCCCAAGAGCCAAAGCATTACGCACGTTCATCGTATGTAATTGTAATACAAACTTCTCAGATTCACCTATATATACTCGATTATTTTCTATATATTTTTTGTTTTCGTATATTCCGTACAAACTATGATGTTTTTTAAATCTTAATAAAGGAACATATTTAAAGTTACCATACCCAGTATAATAAGCCCTACCCATGACACCTAATAGTTCACCCTCTACTGTGAACCAAGGAATCGTAATCCTTCTACTCCTATAATCATAACCAATACCGAATATTTCCTGCGTTCTCGGCATTATATTGTCCTCGACAAATTTCATATTCCACACATGTTCATAATTGTCCAATTCACTTTTATCATAAATTGGTATTAAAACTTCTTTTGGTTTTGTATCCAAACCTAAATCTAAGTCCAGTCCATCAAAATCGTCATCATCAATATTTTCTATATTAAACATCTCATAACATTTACCAATTATGTCAGCATAAGTAGTATCAGTATGAAATATTATTAATTCAAATATATCTCCATTGAATGAACTACTAAAATCAGTACACATTAAACTATTATTCAGTCTTATCCTACATGTAGAACCATTAGAGGAGTCAGGCTTACTACACCTGATCTCATCTTCATTTACATTGAATTTGCCGTATCCATACTCTTTCAATAGTAATACTAAATCTTTTTTATTATGCAATAAATGGTTTTTTATATCATTAGACAACTTTCAACACCTCTACTTAGAATAATAATTTTGTGTGATTGTACCTCTCTTAGGGGTACATCTACAAATCTCTTTTACACTTGCATTTTTACCTTGGAAAGAATATAGATATGCAGTATTGCTATCATTGAATGTATTACCATCTCTAGTTTTTACTATAAAAAATATTCTATATGTACCTTTTTTATCAATGTTTACACTTTTCTTTACTAACTCATGAGTGCTCTCATCTTTAATCCACGTATATGGCTCGCAAAAGTATTTATGATCATTGTCAAGTTCTTCATAAAATAGATTTCTAAATAATATTAAACTATCTAAAACCTCATTAACTTGTTTTGAACCAGCCAACATTGATATATCTAATATTAAGTTACCTGAAAAACTTTGTGAAATTTGTAATGCGATTACTCCTACTAAGTTAAATTCTCTACATAATTTATCTATTAATCTACTACCTATTATTAAATCCTTGTAGTCCTCATCCCCTGTTGCGTAATCAGCTTTAAAAGTATCATATAGTAAGCAAGTTATTCCTTTGGATAAAGCATATTTTCTAGTAAATGATTTAACCTGTTCAAGGTTAGAATCGTTAATACTAATTAAAAAGATATTGTTACCTAAGTTTTCATTATACACGTCTTTAGCTATTTTAACTTTTTCTAACTCATCAGGTGTTAAAGCACCACTTTTTAATTTCTTTTTAGTAATATTAGATTGACCTAATACATTTGCTAATGTGTAAGCTATAAAGTTTAATTTAACATCATTAATTTTCATTTCGTTAGTGATATATAAAACTTTTTCACCTGCACCAGCTAATGACATTGCTATCTCAGTCATTAAAGTAGATTTACCTTGGTTAACTAATGCTCCTATACCAGTAACAAATCCACGTCTTAATCCTAATATTTCTTTGTTAATAGTAGGCATAAACTTAACATTTTCATTACCAAATCTAATTGAATCTATAGGTACTCCTAATTCAGTACCTTCAGTCAAAGAATTTATAAAGTCATCACCAATCATTCCATCATCTTCGATAGCTCCATTATTTGATGGAAGTTGTATTGAGTCACTAATTCTAGTTTGCATGAATGATAATACCTGTTCACAATTCATTGCTTCAAATATTTCTAAATAAGTTTTTTCAATTGATTTACCTTTTTTATTCTTTATTTCAATTGTACTTGTTAAATCTATACCATCATCAACAAAAGTTAATAGTAAATTATTTTTCATTATAGCATCGAAATGAGCATCGAAGTTATCTTTACTACTTGCCTTCATAAGTTTCTTTATTCTTTCAAACCCACCATATTCATTATATGTTTCTAAAAGAGTGTCATTCAATACTAATTGTATATCAGTATTTGTTGGAGTAAATATTTCTTTCTTCATAAGTTGTGATAATATAGTAAAATAAAACTTACCTTTATCAGTCATAAATATGTCTTCAGTTATTTTATATTCTTTGATTAACAACATATCATTAAATAGATCTCCTAGCAGCAACCCTTCTTTATTAAGTCTATTTTTCGTTAATTCCTTTGGATATTCCATATCTATTCTCCTTCCCCAATTCTATTCATCAAATAAATCCTCCAATACATCTTCAAATGTTTTCTTATTAGTTTTTGATTTTTCAAAGTTCACTTCTATATTCTCATCTTCCCAAACATCCTTTGTTTTAATTTCAACTTTTCTTTTTTCATTAACTCTTCTACTATAATCTAATATTTCTTTTTGTATAATTGCCATGAAATAACCTATCTCATTGTTTAAGTTATCAAAATATTTACTTTCTAATATACTAGTTAATCTAGTTTCATTTTCTTCTAAATATTTATAAATAATTATTGGTTTATAATTACTTTTAATCTCTTTAAATAATTTTGCAAAATATAAATTTGCTTTCACTTTAACACCAAATATATTAGCTAATAAATCATACGACTTGTCATAATAAACTTTTTCATTTTTCTTTAAATCATAATGATCTTCATTGCAATAATATTTTTTAATTATCACAAAATTATCATTGAAATATTCATCCAAATAAGCGTCCTCTTTATTTAATGTTTTACCACAATATTGACATTTAACTTTACGCAATTAGTCCACCTCCACATCAATGAATGCAGCAAAGATAAATACTATAAGTATTAACCATGAAGTTGGAACTACAAATCCAAAAACATATAACATAAGTAAATATATCATATATGTAAGAAAAGAACTTATAAATAGATTAATCACTACTTCTAAAATCATTTTTAAATATTTCATTTTATCATCTCCTTATATTTATAATATACTTAAATTATACAAAAAAGTGAACCATAAAAATAAGAGAGGTTAAATTAATAACCTCTCTTACTACAATTATAATGATTCTACTATATCAAATAATTCATCTTCAGTTAATTCAGTTAATGATCTCTTACCTAAACCTTTAACTTTTTTCAATAAAGCTCCTTTTTTACTATCATCTTTTTTAATAATATCTTTAACTTGTGCCAATAATTCTTCTTTACTAGGTCTTTCTTTACGTTCTTCCTCAACTAACACTTCTTTAGCATTTTCTTTAGCTTCCTCATTTTCTTTTTTAGCTAATTTTTCAAATTCTTCATCAGTTATTGGTGTGGATTTACTTCCTTTTATCGCTTCTTTTAATGTTTCCACAAATAATTTTGTATTAGCTTTTTCATCTTCTTCAAATACTATATACTCAGGAACACTATTTGATTTAAATCTTCCACCAGCTTCTACAAATCCATCACTTCTAAAATATAATCTTCTTTCAGTACCTTCTAACTTACCACCATTAACTTTTTTATCAATTACACCAGTACATATTATATCAAATACGGCAGATATACTATTTTCATAAGCATTTGTTAAGTTACTTGTTAATTGCATATATCCTTCATCAGAGTTCATACCTTTTTCAACAATAGTTTTTACTTTAGTATGTGCTATAAACACTATACCAAACCCTGCTTTGGACAATGATGTTATATATTCTTTTACAAGTTCTTTAACTTTGTCAGCACCTTTTCCATCAGGTTATCTCGTATTACTACGAGCCTTGACTATATCTTCTCGATAACTCTTTTACCAAGTTATCTACCCTTGCACTTCGATATATAATATTTCAATTATACATCTACTCTACTCTCTTCCATTTAACGTATTTCTCGTTTAAATGTGATTTCGATAGTCGATAAACGTTACTCACTTTTTAGTGAGTCTTCGCATGGGATTGTCCTCAACATCACTTGGTAGGAGTCCCCCATTAGCATATCTCCTAGTTATCATTTCCTATAACTCCTAATCGTGAGATATACACCCTAGATTTCTAGGTTCACAAGGTTTAAGGTGAGCCTGGATTAGTTTAACCCACCAAATGCACTATTAATTGTGTCACAAGTCTTACCACTTCTTTTTTCACTTAATTCACATACATATTGTTCACATAATGGAATTAACTCATCTAATGTATCAAATGCAACTAACTCAATTTCATGTTCTCCTCTCGCTTTACCAGCGATTAAATATTTCTTTAATTCAATTGCATCATTCCAAGATTCAATATGAGATACATTTAAGTCATCTAATAATGCATATCCATATTCATTACCTACACCAACTAATAAACCTTTTTCAGGGTTACCATCATATTCTTCTAAGACCATATCTCTAAACAATGTTGTGTTATGAGTAACTATATAATCGTTACATAAATATAAATGTTTTTCATTAGCAACCATTATACACATCATTTCTTCGTCTTCAACTTTTTCAATATTTATAATTTGTATAGAGTCTTTTCTTTTAGTCTTTAGTCCTCCAAATTCATTTAATCTTCTTAAGTGTTTTTCACTACTAACTATAATTTCATTTGTTAATGGACATATTGTATATCCTCCTCGGTTGTCTTTAGTTAAAGTTACTTTTATACCTAATCCTCTACATAATTCCATGAAATCATCTTTTAAAGAATCACTTGAAGTTGAAAACATATATTTAGCAGATTTCGTATTTTTTACTACAGTACCATCGGTGTCCATTAATCCTTTTAATAATTCTAATCTTTGTTCAACACTTCCTGTTAAATATTCATCAGGTATAAATTTATCTTTGGCTAAACATCTTAAACCTAAACGTTTAATTTCCTTAGTATAAGTTCTATCACCATTCAATTCAAATAAATAAGTATAATTATATTCACTATTTTTATGATATGATAGATTTAACAATTTACTTACTTTGTCAATTACATCTATTTCATTAGATGAAATTTGTATTCCATTACAAGTCAAGCATCCATCTCCTAATAGAACACCTACTACATAAGGAGGTATTACATATTCTTTTTCTTTTAAAACTAATGGTTTATTTAAAGGTATATTATACATATGTTTATTTGCAACATGATCACCTATTTTTACAGTCGTTTTATAATCATTCATCATTTCATTTAAAGTTTTTGTTTCTAATGTTTTATTTTGACCTTTGGTGAATGTCCATAAATGTTCACCATTACATTTAGTTTTTCTTCCATCAGAAAAAGTAACTTCGTAACACTCTATTTTACCTTGAGGGAATATATCAGTTATCATAGTTGGATTCCCATCAGCATCCCAAACATAATCACCTACTTTTAAATCGCCAAAACGTTTATCACCAGTTGGTGTAGGGATAATCATATCCACAGGTTGCGCTTTACCAAATTTCGAAATTGCTCTTATATATAATTTTAATTTATTCAAACTATTCACACTCTTATTTACACTTGGTTTTTTAAACATATACACATTTCCCCTTCATTTTTAAAATTTTTATTGGGAGTCACTTGATTTTTTATAAATAAAAGTCGATTTTTATTGGTTAATCAAGTAACTCCTGGTTTTAATTTCTTACAAATTTACTAAAATATTACCTTAAAAAGGTAGTTCATCTCCAAATAAGTCACCAAATTCGTCGTCTTCGTCAACAACTTCAAATGATTCTTGCACTTTATCTTGATCAGTTGCTAATAATTCTTTTAATGTTATCTTAGTTTGATCACTACCAGTTGATAGATAAGGTTTTTTAAACCCACATATTTCTTCACCAGTTATATATTCACTTATACCAAATTCATGCTCTTTCTTTATGTCCTCAAATGTACAGAAGTCAAGTTCGATAAATTCTTTTTCCTCTTCAGTTAACATACTTTCGTCGAATTCAACCTTACCACCTCTATTAATTAAGTTAACAGAGAAACCAGTCATAGCTAATGTATCTTCATCACATCTAAATATTTTTTCTTTTAATACACTAACTTGTTTAGCTTTCTTATAAGGGTCGTCACTAACTTCATATGTAGCATGTCTTACAAATCCTCTTTCAGGTAACATACCAGCTTTCTTTTTCTTACCATCAAATTGTCCTAAGTAATAAGTTATATTTAATTTATTTTTCTCAGCAAGTTCAGTTTCATCTAATGCTCTATGATCTATATAACCAACTACATTTGCTTTAGCATGTACTACTAATTCTTTATCTCTTAATATACCATTTTCATCAGCCACATAAATTCTTTGTACTTTGTAATTAGTAAATGTTTTAGTATTACCTTCTTTGTCTTCATAAGAACTCATTTCTATTTCACCATTTACTTTAAATAATCTATTTCCATAAGGATTATCTTTTAGTTTTGTATTTAAAAAGTCTATAAATTCAAATTCTCTAGCAAACTCAAATCTACTTTCACCATCATTGAATGTGAACTTCTTAAAGTTGGCTATGTCATCTAAATGTTTTTCATACTCTTTAGCAGGGAAACTTAATTTCTTAAAAGTTTTATCTAAAGTATAAATTGTATCTCCACCCCAACCTTGTATTCTAGGTGAAAACGTATCATCCCCACATTTCATAACTAATTTTAATGTCTTTAACTCATTTTTACTACCATCATCTCTTGTGAAATCTCTAACCTCATAATGTAAACTTTTGTCAGTATCCTCAGCTAAACTTAACCCACCTACGAATTCGAAAGTCATTTTACTATTATTTGCCATACTACCAATCTCCCTTCAATTCTTTATTTTTATCTTACATCTATAATATACTTAACTCATTTAAAAAAGTGAACCTATTTTTTTATTTTTTTATAAATCTTTTTTATTAAAATTTTGTAACATATTTTCTACTTCTTCACGAGTTGGATATTTTTTGCATGAACTTTTTTCGGGACAATACATCAATGATTGACATTGTGCTACTAATAGATTTTCATACAAAGGTTGTGCTTCCAGTACTTCTTCTCTCATTAATTGAGCAACTTTTCTTATAGGTAAGTCGGCGCGTGTACATAATCTTTTGTGCATAAAATGTATTAATCCTTCTAAAGTAAACCCTATTCTAACTTTACTTTTAACTCCAATGGGCAGCATGGTTCTCATTAGATCATTTGCTTGTTCTCCAGTTATGCCTAAATCTTCAAAACAAGCACGATTAACTTTGTATCGAGCTTTGCACATTTCTTCATATTGGATATATTGTTGTAATAATTGTTCATTTTGTTCTACTTTAGGTGGTACATATATACTAAAATTATCATCCATGTCTACATATCTTTGTGATTGAACATTTTTAAACACACCTGCTTCATGACGTACAATTTGGTCAATAGTAAATCGGGGTGCTTCTATTTCAAATTTGAAGTAATCTCCTCGTGATCCACTCATATGTCCGTCTTTCATACATGATAAACCTACCTTTTCGGCATATTTTTCATTAGTGTTATAGCACACACATGCTACTTCGCCATGATTTTTGATAAAACTTTTTACCTCGTCAGCATTTAATAAAGTAACTTTAATCTCCTCGATTGTATACATTATTGTACCCTCCTTTGTTTATTTTTATCTTACAATTATAATATACTTATATCACTAAGAAAAGTGAACCTATTTTTTAATTTTTTATATTATTAAATCTTCATTTTCATATATGTTGCCTACAATTTCCAATTCATTTATATCACAAAATTCTTCCTCCATAGATAAAGGGTGTATATATCTTTTATCTTTTTCTTTATGTACTATACACCATGAATGGTTATACATCTCAATAATACCTTCAACTTTATTTACTTTAGAACATTTTTCATAATCTATATATGCCTCTCGTTTAACTATATCACCTTCATATATTTCTTTTCCATTTTTATCTTTAAGTCCTATGTATTGCATTAATACAAAATCTTTAATTTCATCAGTATAAACTTCATCATATCTTAATGTATCAGTTGTCACTTCGATTTTACCTTCATTAAAATCAATGTCCACCAAGTTAGGACTTAACATCATCTTGAATGTATTATCCCATACTCTAAACTTTATTTCCCTCATATTTTATCACTACCTTTATTCTTTTTCACCTAATAAATCAGGAGTATATGATAATTGATTGTATTTAATGCAGTTATCAATTTTTGCCCAATCATAAGTAAAACTATCCTTATAGTCACTCATTTTCTTAGCATCATTATAATCTTCAAATAAGTCCCATTTATAATAATGTCTATAATTAGTTCCAGTTGTATATACTTTTATTCCATTTATTTCTTCAACATATTTTATTGTTTCTTGGCTCACTATATATCCATCACACATTGGATTCCATGACCATTCACTCACATAATATGTTTTATTTAATTCTATTTCTTTATCTTTATAAGTTTCTAATAATTGATATAATATCTTTTCCAATACATCATCACTCCTTTATTTTTATTCTTTTTCACCTAATAAATCAGGATGATTCTCGGCGAGCCATTTGAACGCACAGGTCAAGCAATCGCAATCAGGATGATACTTGCAATTGGGTTGTACTTTACTTAACTTTTGACAAAAATGATAAAAATCATCATGCAATATGTTTAATTCACTATCTTTTATTTTTATTTTTTTCTTTTTAGCCATTGTGCAACATCTCCTATTTAATATTTTCTAATCTTTCTTTAGCAATATCAAAATACCCCTTATCTAACTCTATACCAATGAAATTCCTATTTAGATTCATACAAGCAGCACCTGTCGGGCAGCTTCCCATAAATGGGTCTAAAACTAAATCATTTGGGTTAGTTAACTCAGAAATTAAATCCTCCATTAACTTAACAGGTTTTTCAGCACTATGTTTAAGTTTTTGAGGGGATAATCTTCTATAAGTCAAAATATTGCTTTTGTTATTAGAGTGAGTCTTTATATTTGTTTTACATAACAACAAAATCAATTCATAGTTAGGACGATAATTGTTGCCCATGCCAAACCAATCTTTATTCCATACAAGAATATTTTTTACAATAAATTTTTTTTCAAAAGCTATCTTGAACTTGTCTATATGTTGCCATCCGCAGAATACCACCGCTACATTTTTAGTAATTTCATAAGTTTTATCTACAAACTCAGGCAACCACTCTAAAGAATCATCGTTTATAATCTTAGTATCTTTAAATTTACCTCCAGTTCTTTGAGGTGTCAAATTTATCCCATATGGTGGGTCGGTGATTACCGCATCTACTTTCACCCCATCATTGATTAACTTATCCATAACTTCTAAACAATTCCCTTGATATAATTTATAACTCATTTTTCATTCCCCCTTATATTTATAATATACTTAAAATATCTAATTTAGTGAACCAAAAATTTAAGATTTATTATAAAAATAGAAGTAGTAATCTCACGACTACTACTTCTATCATAATTAATTTTCATAGAAAACTTTATATAATTTATATGTCTCATATATATCACGTTTACTAATTATTTCCATCGGACTATGCATAGCCAATGTAGGTACACCACAATCCATGGTTTCCATACCCCTTGTTCCAAAGAAGGTAGCAACCGTACCTCCACCACCTTCAGATACTTTGGTTGTGTCAATTTGGTATGATATATCATTATTAACACATAGATCTTTAATATATTCTCTCATTTCTATACTAGCATCATTTCCTCTTTTTAATCCAGTAAATGGAACTAAGGCAACACCATTGCCACATATTGCTTTAGCACTATCCTCAAAATGACTACTATAATTACTATCAAATCCACCAGTTACATCAGCACTAATTACATTTGTATTTCTCATGAACTCTCTAGCAAGCAGCATATTTCCATTTGCTAAAGTAAGGAAAATATCATCTATAAATTGAGTTTCAGCACCACTCATTTGTCCACTACCAGTTTCTTCATAAGCAGTGAATAAAGCTATCTTTGTTCTTTTGTTAGGTTTACTATTCAACATAGCTTCTAGTTCAGCATAAGCACAACTTTTATCATCATGTCCATAGCCTAATAATAAGTCCTTATCTAATCCCATTTCTAAAGTTTCAAAATAAGGTACAAAACTCAAATCAGCTAACTCAAAATTCTCTTTTGTTATTCCATATTCTTCTTTTAGCATTTCAAATAATTCTTCTTTATTTCCATTACTCATTCTTACTAATAACTTATCATAAGATAAGTCTTTTACTTCTTTTCTACCACTTAAATGAGGTAGTAAACTAGTTATAGAAAATAAATGTCCTTTTTCCCCAGTGTTTATATATTTAATCTCATCGTTTATTTTTATTTTCCCAACCATTACAAAAGGTCTATCTAGCCATAATTGTAGTATTATTCCTCCATATGGTTGTGTTTTTATAAATGTTCCATCCTCATTAGATATAATTGGATTACCCACTATAACATCTAATCTAGGACTATCAATATGACTTACTACTAAATTAGCACCTTTTGATATGTCCTCGCCTACTTCTACTAATGCTATTAATTTATCTCTAAATTCAAATATTAATTTATCTCCTGCATTAAAGTATTTAGAATAAATATAAGTTTTATATCCTACGTCTTTTGCTTTATCCTTTATATATCTTAATACTTGTGTTTCGTGTAAACCTTCTTCTAAAAAATATTTATATTCATCTATAAAATCATTCATATAACCTCTCCTTTATATTCAATTTATATTGCTAAACAAAATAATACAAACATTATCATTATGATTGTTATCATTATAAACATAAATCTTCTTACAGTTCGATAAATTTCTTGACTTATAGCATCATCATCTACATTTATTCCATTGTCTTTAGAATAATTTTTAAGTTCAGTAAAAACTTTTTTGTACACATCACTTTTTTCACCATTTTTAATTATTTCTATACAAAGTAATAAGAATAATATAGGTGGTATAAAAAATAATATTAATAAAAATTTTAACATGCATCCATCTCCCTATTTAAACATTTCGGCTACACTAACAACAAACATAAACACACATCCAACACACAAAACACTTACTAATATAGCACCTAACATTTGTAACATATTATCATCTCCTTTAAATTATTAATCTTCGTTATCATAAACAAATACCTGAATAAAACACTTACAATCTTTACATTCATATGAATATACCATTCCATCGTACCCTCTAATTCCTTCATCGTATAATGTTTTTTGATCCACTAACACTAACTCTCCATCACAATTAATACATCTTTTGTTATTATTCATTCTATATTTCTTCTCCTTTCAATACAGAAGCTACTAAACTCATTGCAGTACATAACGACTCACTTGAAAAATTCTCTAACAACCTACATTTTTCTCTAAATCTACAAACAGAACATGGATTTCCATCTAATTCCTTCGCTAGTTTTTCTAGTTCAACTCCTAACTCACGTTCATCCATAATAATCATCCTCCTAAAATTCTAATTGATTCATGGTTTCGTTAAGCAAACCATCAACTAATTGATTACCCAAATCATCACTATGACCTTTTACTTTTATAAATTTTATATCAGTAAATTTACTTTGTTCATTGTCTAATTCCATCCATAATTCTTTATTTTTAACAGGTTCATTTTTACTATTAACCCAACCTTTAACTTTCCATTTGTGAATATAACTTGTTATTCCATTTAATACATATGCACTATCTAAATGTACTTCTAATGGCATCCTTTTATTTTTAATAGCCTTCAACCCTTCAATGCAGCCCATTAGCTCCATTTTGTTATTGGTTGTATTGTAGAAACCATCGGTGTCATCTTTAGTTGCTTTAAGCGTTCCATTGACCCAAAATTCTAAATGCCAAGCATAAGCACCTACATTAACGTCTTTTCCATTACCTCGACATCCTCCATCCGACCACATTTTAATTACTCTACTCATCACCACACCCCCTAATGAATTATTGTACCTTCTTTAGCATCAATAGTTAAAAAAGGTCTACCTTGATTTAAGTCATAACATCTTAGTTTTACTTCAGTAGTTACATCATATAGTTGTTTAATATCACTTACCAATGATTCCATGTCTTTTGTAAATCCAGTATCAACTAAGATTCTTTGTCTTTGATCTTTACTCACGTCATATAAATCCAACTCTTTATTTACTATTGATATTATTACACAATCTTTTTCATAATGTGAATTTACATCAACGATGTATTTTGTCTTTGGAAACTTATCATTCAATATAGATTTCACTATTGAATTTGAAATATCATTGAATGTTTTTGTCTTTTGTTGTTCCACCTTTTGTTCTTCAATTTGTGTCTTTTGTTCTAAGTTAAATTTATATTGACACATTGCATATCCACAACCCATTGACACTATTAAACAAGCAGGTATCACAACTTTTTTATTCATTTTATCATCTCCTTATATTTATAATATACTTAAACAATCTAATTTAATGAACCAAAATTTTAAATTTTTATTAAATACTTTATATTATAAAAATAGAAGTAGTAACACTACAATTACTACTTCTATTAGTAAAAATTAATAACTTAACTCTATTATTTCACCACATACAGGACATCTTAACTCAACAACAGTTATCACATTTGTTGGTGTGACCGTATATACAAAACTTTTATGTCCTGTATCACATTTCTTATAATGCTCATGTATGAATTTATTAGCTCTTTTCATTTGTTCATCACTTAATGTGACTAAACTATTTCTTTTATAAAAGTCTAATTCTTCTCTTAATCTTGTTAATTCCTCGTCTTTAAATTTTTCGTCTTTAACTTCCAAATATGCCTGTCTATAATCCTCTTTATCTTCTTGGAGTATGTCTATTAAATCTTCTAATTCTTGTAATGTTTCCTTTATATCTTTCCCTCTAAGAACGGCTTTTTTCCAATTCAAGTTAATTCCTCCTATTCAACAATTAATAAAAGAAATCCCCCTAATATCATCGCAATACCTAATATTAGTTGACCACACATTAAATCTATTATTCCTATAACTATATCAGCACAACCTATAACAATCCAAAATTTATCCACTTTATCACTCCCAATCAACAAACAATAAATAAAATCCTGTTAATAACATTGTAATACCCATCATTATTTCACCATTCATTAACCCTATCATCCCTACAAGTATGTCACATATACCTACAACCCTACAAACCTTATTCACTTTATCTCCTCCTTATTGATTTTTGTATTCTCTTTCAACTAACCATAACAAGCAATAATTTGCTAAGTCCAATATCGTATCATCAATTTTTTCATCTTTTACTTTTTGTTCCGGTGCATTTGGGTCACATAATGTCATTAATCTATTGTATTTATCAGTGATTCTTACTAGAAAAGACACGCAACCAAACTTGTCATAAGTGTCAGCAACACTATTACCATAATCATTATTTTTAGCTTTATATGTTTCTTCTAAATGGTTTAAAATATATTCGTATATACCCACTCTATCTAGTTTAGACGATTCTAAATCACTTCTAAGTGTAATTTCTTCTTTTGATTCAACAGGTTCTAACATACCTTCGTTCCACACATAAGGATTATTATTATTTGCTAAATGGTAATCTCCATCTTCATCTATATTTTCTATAATATCAATTGTTCCTCTAAATGGTAACATGTCATCTATAACATTACATCCCCCATATTTTTCACCCTCTTGTATATCATCCTTTATTCTAACTACATCACCTATTTGATATTTCATATATCTTTCCTCCTAATAATTAAATTTTTATTTTACATTTATAATATACTTAAACTAGATCTTATTTTTGATGTCTATTACTTTCACAGTATTTATAATGTTTGCATGAGTATGCTCTATAGACATCATAATTAATGTTATGACCATCTATCTTACACACATCTTTTGCATTGTAAAAGCAATCTTTACAATTTTTAGTATTCGTTAACTCTCTATTATCTATAAGTTCTTCACCATTTATACAATCTTCATGTTTACCATCATAATAATACTCACATTCTTTGAATTCTTTTGGCATACCTTTACATCTATCTTCGCATTCTTTTTTACACTCAAAACAACAAACAGTTCCAAATGGATTTCCAAATCTACAAGGCATTATTTATTCCCCCTTTATAAATATCTTATTTTTATCATCTCCTTATATTTATAATATACTTAAAACATCTAATTTAGTGAACTACTATTTTAAATTTTTATTAAATAATTTAAGTATATTATAAAAATAGAAGCAGCAATCTTACAATCACTGCTTCTAATAACTATAATCTTCTACCACATATTGGACAAAATTTAACTTCAACTTCTCCATAGTCGAACTCCTCCCAATGATCATTCCATCCAGCGTACACTCTTAATATATAATTACCTTCAGCATCTTGATAAATGCCATCAATACTATTATCTTGATTATTACAAAAATCACAATCCATATCGGTATCCTCCTATAATATTTTATTCAGAGATAACCTCAGTTATTGTGTACCACTCAATCAATTCTCTTTTAACACCCATGAAACCAAATACTATTATATCATCTTTATTTTCTATTCTTTGAGCTATGATCTCAGGCATATCTATTACTTGGTTTCCTTCTATTTTAATATATTCTCCACTTGTTAATTTTACCGTTAGGATATATTCTTTAGTATTTTTAAATTCGTATTCATATTCTTCCAAGCTATTCATCTCCTAAAATTTTATAAGTTAATAAATAATCCATTGGTTTGTAATAATGAACAGTTTGATAATCATTATGTTTTCCATAATATTGGTTAGGTACTAAACTTATTATCTCGATTTTATTAATATTCTTAGCACAAAACACTTTAACTTCTTGTAAATTTTGGAATATTTCAAAATTGTATTTCATATTCTACCTCCTATTTTCATACATCAAAATTGTCATTCTCATATTTATCTAGTAAATTTATGAATTTATATAATTGATATCTAAACTCTTTTAATTCATCTCTATCTTCAAATACTTCTCCGACTTGACAACTATTAAAAATATCTTCCATCATCATTTGCATATTTAACTTTTCTATATCCAAGTTATTACACCTCCTAATAAAATGATATTTTTTTATTTAATTATTTATTTGCAAACTCACCTAATTTTTTACCACACATAGGGCAATAATTTATTTTTACCCCATATACGCTTTCTTTTTGTCCACCAACTCTATTTTCTTCTAAATAGTTACAACTATTAATTTTTATTGCATAATCACTATTATTTTTATACATTAATGGTTCTTTATCTATATATCTACCTTCACAATATTTGCACATATTTCCTCCTAATAAAACTAAAATTTTATTCAATTACCTCATACCTAGATACATGACATGTGTCGTATGCATATCCATACATTTCTTCTTGCTCTTTTTCATACGCATTTGCATATTCCTCAGCTTTGTCTTTTGATGCAAACACTCCTAATATATAACTACTTTCACCATCAAACATTTTAACTACATACACTTCTTTCAAGTTAATATCTCTCCTTTATTTCTTTTTATATACCATTTCAAACTCGTCTACATCTAAATAATGTACACTTTTTCTAAGTTTTTTAGGAATTATAGTTATTATTTCATAATCATTTCTATTTGCGTAGTCCACACACCCTTTTAATGAATAAAATGTTTTTACACCATACATTAGATTTCCTCCTAACATATCTAAAAAATATAATACAAGATACCTATAAGAGTTCCCATTACAATTCCGTATATGTAACTCTTAACGTTGAAATCTTTATCTAATTTTATTATTAAATTTATAATAAATATTGATAGCGTTGTTATTACTATGAATTTGATTAATTCTATCTCTATCATATTATTACCTCCTTATTTATCTAAATAAATTTTAAAGTCGTCAGATACTACTTGAAAATATCTATCATCTACTTTCATGGAACTATTATTCAGCAACCTACAAAGTTCATTTGCATATTTTTCATCTACTCCCATACAGAACAATTCATCAGGTTTCATTTTATATAAATCTCTAATTAAAATTTTCATTTTTCATCAACTCCCTATTTTCTTATTGTATACCCTTTATCATTTATGTTTTCTAATTTTCTACCACATATAGGACAAAAGTTAATTTCTATATTTATTTCAGGTACGTGAGGACTATCAAAATCTATATCTAACCTATTACCATCTATCACATCAATATAAGCTCCTGTATTGGTAATCATATAACTATCACTATCGCATAAAAAACATTTTTCCATATTATTACCTCCTTTTAAACAGTTCCAAATCCTATTGTTCTTTTAGTTTCCATGACATTTTCATTTTGATTAAAACTTAATATCCTTTTCAACATAGTGACAACTTCATCGTCACTTATTTTTTCTTTATCTCTATCAACGGCTAAAATACCAGCTTCATTACATATAGCGGCTATCCTAGCTCCATTGCAACCTTCAGTTAATTCAGCATATTTTTCACAGTCTATAGTGTCATCACATTTCATTTTTCCTAAGTATAACTCAAATATTTTTACTCTATTTTCGTAGTTTGGTTCATCAATTTTTATTTTTCTATCAAATCTACCTTCTCTTAATATAGCATCATCCATAAGGTGCATTGCGTTTGTAGATCCTATCACAAATACATCATCCGTTGAGTTCATTCCATCCATTTCAGTCAATAGTTGAGTTATCATTTTGACATCTTCACCATTACTCTCACTATGTCGTTTCATCACTAGTGCATCTAATTCATCTATAAATATTATAGAAGGAGCATTCTTCCTTGCTTCTTCAAACATTTTTTTAACATTATTAGCACCTACACCAACATATTTATTAGCAAATTCACCACCACAATAAGATTTGAAATGACAACCACATTTATTCGATATGGCTTTTGCTATCAAACTTTTCCCTGTTCCAGGTTTACCATATAATAAATATCCAGTAGGTATTTTACAACCCATGTCAGTATATTTTTCACGCTTACTTATAAAGTCTATTACTTGGGTTATTTCATGTTTAGTGTCTTCATTTAATATAACATCTTCTATTTTAACCTTAGTTTTATTGTTCTTTTCTTCCTCTTTAATCATTTCTTTATACGCACTTCTATAAATTTCAGCTTCAACAAAATTATTAAACCACTCTATTTCATCACGATCCTCCACTTTATTTAAAACCTTTATTGCTAATGTGTAAGTATCTCTTAATTGATAAATTATTTCAGTATGTTCAGATTCTAATGGGAAATTGAAAGTATCTTTTATACTAAATACTTTGTCACGTTTTCCTTCAGATAATTCACTAAAAGTACACATTGCTATGGTTTTGTATTTGTTTTCAGCTAGTAAAACGTTTAATCCATACATCTTATCTCTATATACACCATAATTTAGATATTGTGCCATCAGGCATCAACCCCTTATAAAAATATTTTTATCAGTTTGAATAAAGATAACACACATACAACAAGTAAAATTATATATTTCACTACTATTATCCGATACGAGTCATCCACAAACATCATCCCTTTATGCTTATAATATACTTAAATTATATAATAAAATGAACCTATATTGCATTCCATTTTTTAATTTCTTCTTCTAATTCAATTTCATTCATCATAGCTTGTATGAATTGTCCCCATGTTAAATTGAATTTTTTCAAATCTTTATCAACACCATTCACTATTTGAGAATATTCTTCTCTTGAACTACATGATATAAGTTTTTTATGCCACTTATTAACTAACTCACAAGTGATCATACAAGTATACTCTAATTCACAAGCATCTATACCTAACCTTTTTTCAATTATATTAAATACACTATCTTTATCCTTAATTAGAAAACGAGTGGGGATTAATAACTTTTCCCCACAATCTAATTCCACAAATGCCGATAAAGTTGTCTTATTTATACTTACTATAGTCCCCTTTTTACCACTAATACCAGGAGAATTTCCACCTATAATAATTTTATCTCCAACTTTAAAATTCACAATTATCAACCTCCACTATTCAATATTTGTATCATCTAATGATGTTTTATCATCTCTTATAATTCCTTGATATACAGGGAATAATAATCCTCTATTTCCATCTTCGCTTGGTGGCAACACTACTTTATATTTAACTACGATTATCTTATTAAGTATTTCATCTTTATTATTCCAATAATAATCTCTATCTTTATCAGTAAATCCACTACCAACTTTACTTGTATAAGTTTTGTTATCTATAACGTATACAACTTTCAAAGCTCCTAATGTCCCTTTAAGTTTTCCATCACCTTCAATTATATCAGTAACTAAAACATCCCCTTCATGGAATAATTTATATTTTAATATTTCATTTGTTCTCTTAAATTGATATTTTCCATCAGCTTTATTAATCATAATACCTTCTTCACCACTTAATGTCAATCGTTCACATAATGGTTTTAATATAGAACTATTGTGACCTATGTACAATGGATTAAGATATTCACTATAACTCATTCCATAATTTTCAACTAATTCTTTTAAATGCTCTTTTCTTTCTTCACAAGGTATTGTTGATACACCTTTTTTAAATTCATCTAATTCTATAAAGTCATACATTACAAACTTCAATCCAGTTTTAACACCTTTAACTCTACTACGTTTAATAGTGTCTTTATATTGTGCATCACTATCAACATAATCCCCAATGGCAAGCACCTCACCGTCGTAGACGCCATCTTCATATCTTGACATTTCCCTTTCTAATTGGATCATATCTTCCATAGGTTTACCTTGTCTTGTGAAAAATAATGGTTCACCATTTTCAACCACACATATTAACCTGCAACCATTTAATTTAGATGTTACTATAAATCTACATCTTAAGTCTTTTTCATCATATGGGTGAGCTAACATAACATTAAATTCAGGAATAAATCCATCTCCATAAATCTTATTAACAGTCTTGCTACTTAATCCCATTTTATATGATTTTGTAGCCAAATCTTTTAGAAAATCTTCATAAACATCATCTTGTTTATTGATATAATCCATAATTATATTAACAGTAGATTGTTTTCCATCAGCTTTATTAATTAAAAACTCTATATATTCTTTAAATCCATTAAGTTCTATAGAAGGGCTGCTAAACTTTTTCAGTTTAGCAGCACCTACATTGGTTACAATATATGGATCTAAAAGAAATTTTAGAGTCATTTTGAACATCTCATCATTTTCATATTGTCTAAGTAATGATTCTTTACCTGTTCTAGCACTTGTATTTTTTATTTGTTCAAATTTATCAAAAACATCTTTTAAATAACAATCCATAATAATTATTCTCCTTATCTATTCTTTTTTATAGCTCTTTTTATTATACTTTCTATATCATTGTCACTTGATTCAACTTTTTCTATTTCTTCAACTTCTTTTTCTACTTTTTCATCCTTTTTATTTTCTAGTTCTTTAACTTCTTCTATTTCTTCCTTACTTGGTTTAACTTCTTTACTTGGTTTATCTTCTTTTTCTTCCTCTACTTTTTTGTCATCGTCTTCATTTAACTCTTGTAATACACTCATTGCTTTCTCGTATAAATATTTGTCATTTACTATACGTAATTTTCTAGCTTCCTCTATATCCATTATCCAATCTTTTTCTCTATATTCTTCTAACATTTCTTCAGTAACTAAAGTTTCCTTTACAATTATATCTTTGTATTTTCTAAGTATAACATCATTGTAACGTGCTATATCTTTTCTAAGTAAGTTGGCATTTTCATGTACCACACCATGCATTTGCACCTCATGGTAAAGTAATTCAGTACAAAAATCACTAGTTACAGTTCTTATATCACCTAACATGAATAATAGAAAACCACATGACATTGCATATCCATTGGCTTCAGTTATAACCACTACATCTAAGTCTTTTAAAGCCATAATTTCATTTGTCATAGTTAATAAATCATACATTGATCCACCTAAAGATGATATTACTATTCTTAATGTAGGTAATGGTTGTTCAGGTTCACCTAATTTAGCTAACTTTTCATTAACATCTATTAATTCAACTACACCTTCATTAAATAATCTTAATAACCTAGTTGCTTCTCTTACAGAGTTTTGATCGAAGTCCTCATAAAAATGTAATACGAATTCATTATCAGAGTTTATAACTATTTCATTTTGTGGCATTACTCTATTGCTAACTTGTTTTTTACTACCCATAACACTTCTTAATTTATAATTCATATTCATAATATTAATCCTCCAAAATTTTATTATTTTTACTACATTAACAACTATATTTTATTAATCTAAGTTATTCTTTTTACTTATAGCTTTATTTCTAACTAAACTACATTTTGCTTCTACATCTAATGATTCATCAAATATTTCATCAGGAGTAAATTCTAGTGATTCACCAAACTCATATGATATACCAACTAATAATTTTTCTAATTCAACAGGTGTCATTTGTGGATTAGTTTTTAAAAATTGAGTCAATACATATAAATAATCAACATCTAGGTTTTTAACTAATTCTAATTTTTCTTTCATTACTTATTACCCCCTTATTTACCTTTTTTATCGTTGTCATTTACCTCTTGAAACCTTGAGCAGTGGAACGATTGTATTTTAACACTAAATTTATAACCACATTTCTTTTTGTTCTTACATTTTGCACAAACTTCACAAAGTTTCCAACCTTGTTTATTTTCCATATCTCATTCCCCCTTATATTTATAATATACTTAATTGCTATTAAAAAGTGAACCTAAAATTAATATTTGAAACCACTTCTTACCAATTCTTCTTTGAATGCGTTTAATCTTTTGTTTAATCCAGTTGTAGTTATGTTTAATTCTTCAGCTATATCTTTTTTCAAATATCCTTTTGCTATTAATTTTACTATTTTATCTATATCTTTAACTTTAGATCTCTCACTAGCGTTGAAGATTGCGTACACTAATTCAGATTCATGAGTATAACTTTCATCACCTAATAAATCTTCTAATGTATTAACATCTTCTCCATCATCATTTACTTTAGTTGACATGCTTATTGATTGACCATCATCTAATTGTTTATGATACTCTTGGTTTAAATATGTGTATAACTTATGTCTAATACATGTCCCAGCATAAGTTGAGAACTTAATACCTCTTGTCTCATCCCAAGTATGTGATGCTTGAACTAATGCTATGTTACCAACGCTTATCATTTCATCTAATAAATATTTTCTATCTAATCTACTTATGTTTAAGTTACCTTTAAAATCTTGCCATATAACTTGTTTAACTAAGTTCACATTTTCATTAACCAATCTTTCGCTAAAAGCATTTGTATTCATCATAAGTCATTCCCCCAATTCAATTTTTTAATTTTTTATTTCTATATTATATATATATATACCATTATTTTCTAACTTTAAACATATAATAAAGAAATTTTTTTAATTTTTTATCTTACATATATAGTATAGAAATCTAGGTCAGTTTACTAACTAACTTTTAATTATTTTTTCTTATAATATATAGATACCACTCTTTTGCAACTTTAAACATATAATAAAGAAATTTTTATTTTTTTTCTATTTCTTCGTTTTTTAAATCTTCTATCTCATCCTGTACTTGCAAACTTGTGATATAGTCAACTCTAGCCACAAATAACTCTAATTCAGTTTGAGGTAATCCATAAGCACTTTTACTATATAAACCTAAGTGTCTTCGTATTGCCATCTTAATTGTATCCCAAGCACTACTTTTTATTATACTTTCAAATTCAGTTCCTTTTACTATATCTTCGACATAGTGTACAGCTATGCCACCATGCTTTAAAAAGTTTTTATATTTTCCAAAGCCATATTTACAAAGGTCATGTAACAACAATGTTACGTATATTAAATCTTTATCACTATCATTGAATGGAAATAAGAACCCATCTTTCATTAATTCATTAGCTAACCTGACACAATATTTTGTATGTCTCGTCAAGCCATACAGTTCATTGCTACATCTAGGATGATATTCTCCACTCTTTGAAGCAGGGTATGTATAAAAATAATCAGGAGCATTATCCAAACAGAACTCAGCAAATTCTCTAAGATAATCGTTTTGAATTAATGATAATTCATAACTAAAATCTTTTCTATCATTTACTTTGACTTTAGTTATTTTTTGTTCACAATTTTTTCGATTGCTATACGACTTCAAACTCTTCAATATTATCTACCACCTTTTATGAAATCAGTAGTGTTTCTAACATTTTCAGTTATTTCATTTTCTATATTATTTTGTACCATTTGTTTATAATCTTTTTTACTAATGACATCTCTATATTTACATTCATACTCATTATCGGTCAAATTTTCTCTAACTATTAATGTAGTTTTGCCATTGTCGTATATTACGCCTGCAATTACGCCAAACACTCCTAAGTCTTTTATTACTACTTTATCATTTATGTTCATATCTCATCCCTCCAATATTATTATTTCTATATTATATAAATACCCTTGGATTTAGTACTTAAACATTTTTTATTAAAAAATTTTATATTTTTCATGATAGTTACGATATACCTCAGAAACATTTCCATTTAAATGGTGATCTTTTAAAAACTTAGTTATTTCATGTATATTCCAATCATCTTTATATTCATGAAGTTCATGTAAAACATGAGACATATATAGTGCTTTTCCACTTAATACAATTTTCTTATCAGTATATTCATTAACTTCAATAGTTAGTTTCTTAATTCTATTTTGTAATCCAATTGAACTATAATAATTTAATCCTTGATTATTTTTTGCAGAAGGTTTAGGTTTTAACACATATGGTGATTTCATATTGTAATAAAACTCAGTATATGTTGCTAAATTATCTTTTATATACAATTTATAGGTATCTTCTTTTATAGTCTTTTTAAGATAGTAACTTAAATACTCATCACATTTTACGTCTCTATCTTCTAAATGTATTACTTTGTAATCATCAGATACTTGTTCTACTTTTAATTGTCGTATCTCATTATAACTTTTACCCATAATACCATTAAATAAAGCATAGATTAAAAATTTATCACTATAATTTATAAAATAGTCACACATTGTTAATACTTCTTGTTTTGTAAATATTCTATCACTTGGTTGAATTAATCCAACATCTAAATAATCACTGCTCTTTATCTCCACACCCATTCCCCTCTCTTCCAATATCTCTCTTATAAATCTTATATTA